>Ga0302324_100000066_pt1 | contig 246000 bp, 229 predicted proteins | sample Palsa_T0_1_FD_201949 | JGI IMG/M metagenome (GOLD analysis project Ga0302324, IMG submission 201949) | Peat permafrost microbial communities from Stordalen Mire near Abisko, Sweden - Palsa_T0_1 | ecosystem: Environmental > Terrestrial > Soil > Palsa > Peat permafrost | place: Sweden: Abisko...
TACGATGGACACGTTCTTCGATTCGTCGTGGTACTTCTTGCGCTACCTCGATCCACGCGACGGGGGCAAGCCCTGGGACCCCGCCATCGCAAACGAGTGGATGAACGTCGATCAGTACATCGGCGGCTCCGAGCACGCCGTCCTGCACCTGCTGTATTCGCGCTTCTTCTACAAGTATTTCAGCGACAAGGGCTGGATTGCCGGCGACGACGAGCCCTTCGCGCGGCTCTTCAATCAGGGCGACGTGCTGCGCCACGGAGTTCGGATGAGCAAAAGCAGAGGCAACGTCGTCGGCATCGACGAGACGGTCGAGAAGCACGGCGTCGACGCCATGCGCCTATTCCTGATCAAGGCGACTCCGCCCGAGGATTCGATGGAGTGGACCGACGAGGGAATCGCGGGGCGCGTACGTTTTCTCGACCGTGTCTGGCGGGCGTGCGCTCCGGCTTTCGAGCAAGCCGCCGGCGTTTCGCTCGAGGCTTTGCCCGAAATGGGCGGCGACGAGCAACGCGAACTCGTCCGCGCCCTGCACGCTGCGCTGCGCTCGGCGCAAGAAGAGACGCTGACGCGCCGCTTTCACTTCAACACGACGCTCGCGCGTTTGGACGAAACGGTCAACGCCATGACCAAATTCGCGCAGCGCTCGCAAACCAGCGACCCCGCCTATCTCTACGCGGTCCACGCGCTGCCGATCGCGCTCGCCCCCTTTGCTCCGCACATTGCCGAAGAGCTGTGGTGGCGAATGGGACATCAGCGTTCGGTTCACCTCGAGCGCTGGATCGCGCCCTCAGAGCGTGCCCTAGCGGTCGACCGCATCGAGTTCGTCGTCCAAATCAATGGGAAGATCCGCGCACGCATTACGGCGGCTCCGGGAATCGACGAGGAAGCGGCCGCCGAGCTCGCGCTAGCCGAGCGTAACGTTACGGCGCATCTGGCCGGCAAGCAGATTCGCAAGCGCGTGTTCGTACCGGACAAGCTGCTCAGCTTCGTCGTCGGTTGACGGGATGGCGGTACTGCGCTCGTTTGCATACGGTTCCGTGGTGTCCACGTCGCTCGCGGTCGAAGCAGCCGTCGAGCGCGTCACGGCCCTGCTCGCGGAGGAAGGCTGGGGCGTCTTGTTCGATCTCGACATCCAAGCGACGCTAAGGGAAAAGATCGGCACCGATTTCCGCCCCTACCGGATCCTTGGCGCGTGCAATCCCGGGCTCGCACTCGAAGCTCTGGGCTACGAGGAACAACTCGGCCTGCTGATGCCGTGCAACCTCGTCGTCAGCCGCGACGACGAGGGCACCAAAGTTGCGGCGGTCAGCGCGCGCGAGCAGTTGCGATTCACCAACAACGGATTGCTGATGCCCGTCGGGGAGCTCGTCGACGAGCAGCTAGAGCGCGTACTGGCCCGCATGCCGGAATGAGCCCGATGGACGGTGCCTTCTACGAGCCGCTGGGGGACGGGCGCTTCGCCGCCCAGCCGGCGACGATGAGCCCGTGGGCCGCCGAGCTGCAGCACGGTGGGCCGCCGAGCGCGCTGCTGGCCTCCGAAGCGCAGCGCTGCTGCCGCGACGCGCCGATGCGCTTGACGCGCCTCGCGGTCGAGTTTCTCGGCCCCATTCCGCTTACGGAAGTCGTCGTGCGCACGCGGGTGATTCGCCCCGGCAAACAGATCCGTCTGATCGACGCCGTGCTCGAAGCCGGCGGTCGCGAGGTCGTCATCGCGCGCGCGTGGTTCATCGCCGTGCAAGCCCAAGCCGATCCCGTGCTTGCGGCGCTGCCGCGTCGCGCCCCGCTGCCGCCGCCGCTCCCGCCCGAGCAACCACAACGCCTCTTTCCCGGCATGAAAGGTTGGGCGTACGGCGAGGCGATCGAGTGGCGCTTCGTCGACGGATCGCTGGCCGGCGAGGGCCCCGCTAGCGTGTGGACGCGCGTGCGCATTCCGCTCGTCGCAGGCGAGCCGTTGGACGGACCGGCGCGCTTGTTTATCGTTGCCGATTCGGCCAACGGTCTCAGCCGCGAGCTTTCCTTCGAACGTTGGATGTTCGTCCCGCCGGCAATCACCGTGACGCTCGAACGTTACCCCTCCGGCGAATGGGTTTTCATGGACACCGTGTCGCAGATCAGCCCCGACGGCATCGGTCTGTGCACGGCATCGCTGGCCGATGAGTCCGGGCGTTTCGCTGTCGCGGCTCAGCCGCTGCTGGTTGCCAAGCGCCCGTGATCGCCGGCACGTTCTTATCAGCGCGACCGGCGTCGTAAGCTTGAGCCCGCCGATGCAGTACGTTGGGTCTAGGGCGACAAAGCCTCGCCGCGATAGCGTTCTCTAACGAAGCTGCTGCTACAGCCGCTCGAAGTCGGAACGAGTTCAAAAGTTCCGGCATCTTCAATGTTTGCATATTCGGCAAAGGAAAAGCCGCCTTTTACGTCCCCGTCCTTGAGCTCTCCTTGCAAATCGTAATAGAACGTGTCGGACTGGCTCGACAGGTCACCGAATGCATGTAGATTCTTACCGTGAAGGTAGTACGTACCGCTCAATCCAGTACCTTGCGCACCTGCCCAGCTACCGAAATTTCCTGACGAAGGTTCGCTGAAGTCCAGGCAAAGGTAACCTTCATTGCCGTAGATGTAACTGTGGACGTGATACGCATAGTATCCGCCGAAGCTGATTTTCTTGTCAGGGCTCCTTACGGAGACCGGATGAGAGGTTGCAGGTTGGGCGACCGCCTTGGGAGCGACCATTTGCGGGACCGTCATTGCCGCTGAGGCGGACGGCGCAACCAGCGCTGGCAACGAAGCGATGAAAAGCGCCGACAGCACGAACGACACGGCCTTGCGTACCCGAGTTGGCAACATGGCGGTTTCCTTTCTCGTTTCTGGCGTTCCAAATTAGACAGTCGAGCTAACTCTGAACCTGGGCCGGTTGAAGAAATGAAGAAAGCACGCTCATCCGTAGCGGAGGAGTTGACGCAATGTACGCTCTGAGCGACGAGCGAAGGGCGATTGATAGTGGGGCTGTGGCCCACAGGATACCCGAAAGCTTCCTCGCTTACAAGCCCCGGGGGGTGCCCGCGTTTGCCAACCGCGCCCTCTCGCGGCCGCGCGTGCGATGCGGCATATATGGAGAGCATCTCAATTGCCCTCTGGAGAAACCGCCACTCCGTAGACCGACGTCAATCCGTTCGTGATCGTCTTTACGAGCGTTCCCGCCGGATAGTCGTAGACCAGCAGGGCGTTCACTTCGGGATCGGCGACGTACAGGTGCTTGAACGACTTGTCGAGCGCGATGCGGAATGGATCCTCGAGGCCTTGGCTTATCGTCTGCGACGGTGACGTCGCGCCCGGCGGAAAGACCAGCACGCCCGGCAACGACTGGTCGGCCACGAGCAGATTGCCGCTGCCGTCGACGGCATCGCCGCCCGCGAAGGAGATCGGAAGACCGAGGTTCTTGCCGCTCGTCGAGCCGGGCGCATATTCGTTGACCTGCCCGCCGCTACTGTCGTTGTACGAAACATAGAGGTTGTCTTCGGCGTCGAGCGCGACGCCTTGCGGGTCGACGACGGAAATGGTCAGCTTCGAACGCGTGCTTCCCTTACGGTATTCGACCACCTTGTCTCCGGTCAAATCGGGAATGAACACGGTGCCGTCCGGGGCGACCGTGACGTTCGTCGGATAGGCGAGGCCCGTATATCGCAGGCTCCAGGTCGTACTCCCTTTCGGATACATCGTAACGGTGTAGTTCGTTACGTTGGAAACGAAGAAGTCGCCGTGCTTGTCGATGAAGCTTCCCTCGGGGCCGCTAATGCCGTCCAAGATCTGCCCGATCGGAGCCGGATTCGCTCCGGTCGAAGGATAGATCTGAACGACGTTGCTCGAGAAATCCGACACATAGATGAGTCCCTTCCCCGATTTTGCCGCCGGCGAGAGCCATCCACCCGCTCTGCGTGCGGGCTGCGCTTGCCCGAGCGGTGCGCGCGCTCGGGCCGCACGTTCGGCGTTCGAGCCTGACGAAGGCGTCAAGCCTCCGCTTTGCGTCGCCTGGCCGCCCGCACACGCGGTGCACGCGGCGAGCGCCACGATCCAAATGCCGGGATAGCGCCTTGGGGCGTCCTGCATGACGAATACTCCTTCGGCCCGCATCACAGCGGGGCAGCTGGATCGAGTGCTAGACCGTTCGGGCCGTCAATTCCGTCCGTGATCGTATCGACGAGCGTGCCGCTCGGATAGTCGTATACGTAGACGGCATTTCCGATCGCGTCGCCCGCGTAGACCTCGTTTTCCTTGCGATCGAGGCGGACCGGATCCGGATCGGTCATGTTTTGTCCGAAAACTTCCGAGGGCGAGGTCGCGCCCGGTGGAAACACGAGCACGCCAGGCAGCGTCTGGTCTGCCGTTACGATGTCTCCAGCTTTATCGAGGGTGATGCCGCCCGGACCCTTGGTGACGATGCCGAGATTGGTCCCCTCCGTGCTGTTGGGCGGAAACTCGATGATTTCGCCGTTGCTGAAGCTCGACGTATAGGTGGTGACATACACGTTTGCATTCGCGTCGATCGCGAGGTCGATCGGGTAGGCAATCTGGGAACTCCCGATCGTCAAGATCGGCGAATTCGTACCTTGCGGGAAAACCTCCACCGAAGCGGGGCTCAAGCTCGATACGTAGACGTTTTGCTTGCTGTCGACCGCGACGCCGGCCGGATACGACAATCCCGCGGAATACGTGAAGCTCGGCTTCTTGGTCCCCGGCGCGTATTCGGTCACCGTGTTCGCATTGGTGTTCGTCACGTAGAGGTTGCCTTGGCTATCCGTGTTGGCTCCCTCGGGCGTATCGATCCCATTCGTAATCTGGCCGATCGGGGCTTGGTTGTGACCCCTCGTGCAGTAGATGCTAACGTAGTTCAGCCGGTAGCTCGACACGTAGAGCTTGCGCGGGCACGCTTTTGCCGAAGGCGAAAGCCAGCCGGCTCCCCGCGCGAGCGGATGAGAAGCGGGTCGCAAAGCGTGCTGGAGCGATACGGCTACGGTCGAGATTCCAGTGCCGGCTCGCGAAACAATGGAAGCCGCGCCAAGGTCCGGCGGGGTTGTCCCTTGGGAACCGGATCCGCCCGAACAGCCGGCTGCGAAGAGGAGCGCACCCAACGCGGCAGCCAGAACGCGGGCGAGTGCGAAGGTTGAGCGATGCATGGTCTGTGCTCCCTCGACGGCGGTTTGGGCGCAAATCGCACTGAAGCCGGCAGGAAAGCCTGCGGCTGGTTATGCTTTATACGTCGAAGCTTTCGTAGGTGAGAATCGTGAGGCCGCCGGTCGCGAACTTGCCGGTGTCTTCGATGGCAGCAGCCCCTTCGGGTGATGCGGTTGCGCGACCGATCGCGTCGCTCGAGTCGAACTCGAGATCCGCCACGAGATGATAAGGGCTTGCGCCGCCTCCGGCCGCAGCCACCTCGCGGCTAAGGCTGTAACGCCGCAGGCCCGGAAGCTTCTTCGCAATCGGCACGTGCGTTGACTGATAATAGGCGTCGAATGCCGCCGTGTCTTTGGGCGGGTGATAGAGCACGAGTAAATGTGCGGCCATGATGATCTCCTCGTGTTTGGTGCGTCTGGTGAACGTCGCGTTGGTTTGATACGGTCGAGCGCGTTAGTGGGCGGCCCAGCCGCCATCGATCGAAATCGGCGATCCGGTGATCGAGCGGGCGGCGTCGCTGCACAGGAACGCGCAAAGCTGGGCGACTTCCTGCGGTTCGATGAACGTGGCGCTCGGCATGGCCTCGAGGAACGCGCGGCGCAGCGCTTCTTCCTCGGTGATACCTCCGCCATACGACTGCACGAGTTGCGCAGCTTGGTTCTTGACCAGGTCGGTTAGCACGGCGCCCGGGCAGACCGCGTTCACCGTGATGCGCAGCGGTGCGCCCTCGAGCGCCGCGGCCCGAGTGAGCCCGACGACGCCGTGCTTGGCGGCGACGTACGCCGGTTTGTACGGCGACGCGACCAGACCGTGCACGCTTGCGATGTTGACGATCCGCCCGCGCTTGCGCGCGACCATGTGCGGCCAGACAGCCTTGGTTGCATAAAAGACGCCGTCGAGATTGATCGACGTAACGAAGTCCCACTTGTCGTCCGGAAACTCCGCCAAGGGCGCGACGAATTGCACGCCGGCGTTGTTGATCAGATGGTCGATGGCGCCGAAATCCTGCGCCACCGCGTCGCACATGCGCGAGATCAGGTCGGATTTGCGGACGTCGACGGCATAACCGCGGGCCTTGACCCCGGTTTCGCGCGCGATGGCGCCGGCAGTGTTCCCGACCTCTGCACCGTCGAGGTCGAAGAGCGCGACATCCGACCCGGCGCGCGCGAGCTCGAGCGCGGCGGCCGCGCCGATGCCCCGGCTTGCGCCGGTGACCACGCTGACGCGCCCGGAAAGATCCAGAAACGTCGCCGCCATCAGAGCGCCGGACGCTTCACTTACCGGCAGCCCGTTCCGAGGCGACCTCGCGGAAGTACTCGACGGTGTTCTTCATGCCCTCGAGCAGCGAAGTCCGCGGCGTCCAACCGAGTTCCCTTCCGGCCAGCGACGAGTCAATCTGGGCGTCGCGCACGTCGCCCGGACGGCGGGGCAGCCGCTCGACCGGCGCCTCGAAGCCGGTCACCTCGACCAGCGCTCGATAGATCGCATTGACGCTCGTCTTGCGCCCCGTCCCGATCACGTACATTCCCCCGTTGCCGCCATCGAGGGCAAGCAGGTTGGCGTCGGCGACGTCGCCGACGTAGACGTAATCGCGAGTTTGCTCGCCATCCCAATAGATCTTCACGCCCTGCGCAGCCAGGAACCGGCCGATGAAGATCGATATCACGCCGGCCTCGCCGCTCGGGTCCTGGCGCGGCCCATACACGTTGCCGTAACGAAGCGCGGTGAACTCGAGCCCGTGCTGCGCCTTGTAGAAGCGCAGGTAGTGCTCGCCCACCATCTTGGTGATCGCATACGGCGATTCCGGGTGCTGCGGCGTCGCTTCGGTAATGGGAAGCTGCGCGGGCTCGCCGAAGGTCGCGCCGCTAGAGGCGAAGACGATCTTTTTGACGCCCGCTTTGACGCAGTTCTCGAGAACGTTGAGCAGCCCCAGCACGTTGACTTGCGCGTCGTACTGCGGGTCCCGGCTGCTGAACGCTACGCTATGCTGCGCGGCGTGGTGGCTGACCACGTCGGGAGCGAACTCGCGAAAGACACGCTCGAGCGACTCGTCGCGAATGTCGGCGTGAACGAAGCTGGCACGCTGCGGGATGTTGTCACGCCGGCCGCCGCCATGAGCCCACAAACTGTCGATGATGACGACTTCATGACCGCAAGCAAGATAACCCTCGACGATATGCGACCCGATGAACCCGGCGCCCCCGGTGACGATGATCCGCATGCAGCTCCCTTGACGGACGGCATCGCCGTCGCAATTCCCCTCTGTGAACCGAGCGACGCACTTTCCGGTGGCAGCAGCCTTCGTCGCGGGCGTTGCGGCCCGCGTCCGTCACGTCGCGCTCGCTCTGCTCGGCGTCGGCCTGGCAATCGGGACACGCGCGCTCGGCCCGGTCGTTCGCGCGAACGCACTGGAGGCCCTCGCTCCCGGCGTCTCTAGAATCGGAGCCGCTCAGCCCTCTGTCCGCGAGAACTCCTGCTGTCGGCGAGAACTCCTGTCGCTGCGCCGGGCACTCCGGCCAACAGTCTTCAGCTACGCGAATTCATCAAGCTTCTTGTGCCTCTTCCACCGCTCGAGCATGACGCTACGAACGATGGCAGGTCACGTTGAAGTCTGGCTTGGCCTGTGACATCGTCGAATACCCGTCGATGGTAAATGTGTTTTGATCGGTGCGTACGACTTCGACATGCCCGAGCTTCCCGTCGGCCGTGACGTTATCCACCCATTCTTCCGTGTTTCCGGTAAACGGTTTGGCGAACGAGACCGACCAACTCGGCTGGTTGTCGAGCTGGGTTTGCACGTAGCGATTGTTCTTCGCGTCAAACGTCGTGAGGATCGTAAGCTGGTACGGTGCGGTCATTTTGCCCTGTGGCGGCACGACGACCGAGTCACGCAGAATGCCATTCTCGATAACGTAGGTCGCGGTCGCGTTCGACGGAGCCTCGCCGGGGGCACCACCCGCCGTGCAGGCCCACGCGCCTACGTAGTATTGCATGGCGGCCATCCCGCCCGGGGTCTGAGCGCCGGCCGGCGCAACGGCCACAGCAACGAACGCAAACAGCGCAAGAAAACGCATCGGAACACCTCCTGCCTCAGCGTTCCGGGCGCAGATAAGGCCACCTTCCGCAACGCGAGTCGCGGAGCGAACAAAATCCGCCCGTCTTTTGCGAATCTTAGGCGGCAGTTTAGACGGATCGTGCAGATTGCTACGCTGCTTTGACTGCGCGGGTTGCCGGCTTTACCCGAAGCCGCTTACGAAGTACACCGAGGACGTCGGTCGGACGCGGCGCGCTCGGCGGCAATTGTGATTTGGCTACGCCCGGGGTTATGACGGCAAACGAACCATTGGTCGCATGAGTTTCTCCATGGCGATGACGTCGACAAACTGTCCATCGAGAATGCCCTGCTCGCGGAACACACCGACTTCCCGGTAACCCATCTTGCGATAAAGCCGTAGTCCAGCCTCGTTGATGCTGAGCGCAAAGAGCACGATCTTGTGAAAATTTTCGCGGCGCGCACATCCGTCAATCTCGGCTAGGAGGGCCGCCCCCACTCCGCTGCCCCGCGCCGCGCGTGCAACGTAGACCGAGAGGTCTGCGATTCCGGCATACGCGCAACGATGCGAATAGGGGTTAAGCGACGCCCAGCCGACGACTTCATCTGAACGCTTGGCGACGAGTATCACATAGCGCTCCGGGTGCGAATCAAACCAGCCGGCTATCTCGGTGTCGTCCTTAGGATCATTTTCGAGCGTAGCCAAGCGATCGGCGATACCCTCGTTGTAGATCGCGCGGATCGCGGGCAGGTCCGAACGCTCGGCCTCAGTGATGTCCAGCAATCGGTGCCCGAGGCTCAGATGCGCACTCATCACGCCGCGCAGCATGAACGCGTTGCGCCGTCCAGAGCGCAACAGGTTGTATCATCGTCATCGCGACCTTCCGCGTCCTCGTGAACGGTGTAGACTTCCCAACGCCGGCCCTCGGGATCGATCGCCCAAACCTTCGTCTGGTTGGCGTAGCAACACGTCTCCTCGCGTTCGACCGATGAAGTAAGCCCTGCCGCCGATAACCGCGCGATCGCGCGTTCGACGTCGCCCGTCGTCTCGACAAAGATGCCGTAGTGCGTGTCGGTCGTTGGTTGAACCGCTTCTCGCAGATCCAAGGCGAGCTCCAAGCTTGGTTCATCGGTAATGAACAGCGCGTAGCCCGTTAGATTCTTGGCCGGCTTCGCATCGAGCAACGACGAGTAGAATGCGACGCTCTTCTCGAGGTCTGCCGTCGCGAGGTTCAGGTGCATCTTCATGCGCGGAGCTTCTCCGGGATGACGCACGCAAGCGCTGCCTCAAGGCGAGCGCGCGCGCTTGGCGCGAGCGAGTAGTAACCCCATGTGCCGCGGCGCTCGGAAGTTACGAGCCCGGCGCCCTTGAGGAGTTTGAGATGGTGCGAGATGGTCGATTGGTTGAGCTCAAGCCCCGCGGTGAAGTCGCAAACACACACCTCGTGTTCCGCTCGCGCCAAGGTTGCCACGATCGCAGCCCGCGCCGGGTCTGCCAGGGCCTTGAATACCGCGGCTTCGGCACCGAGGTCCCGGTCATAAACCGTGGTTTCCGGGCAGCAGCGCTGCATCGCCATTCGTTGATTCTACCGACTGCATCGACAAATGTCAATCCAATCAAGGCCCGGCGGACGCTTTACGCTGCTCTTGGTAGACATTGACGCACGGCATCGCCGTCGCGATATCCCTCTGTGAACCGAGCAACGCTCATTCCGGTGGCGGCAGCCTTCGTCGCCGGCGTTGCTGCGGGTGTCCATAACCTCGCGCTCGCTCTGCTCGGCGTAGGCCTGGGCCTAGCAATCGGGACACGCGCGCTCGGCCCGGTCGTTTGCGCGAACGCACTGGGGGCCCTCGTCCTCGGCTTCATTGACGGCGAGCTCTTCGGACATCCGGCGCCGGCGCCGCTCGCGCACGTGCAAATGCTGCAGGCGACGGTCGTCGAGGCACTCGCGCGCGAACCTACTCGCAGCGAGCTGGTCGTCCGCATGGAGGACGGCTCGGGCGCGACCGTCAGCGTGCCGGATCCAGCGCCGGTCATCGGGGAACGGCTCGTGCTACGCGGTAAGTTGGAGGAACTCGAAGTAGCGCGCAATCCGGGCGAGCCTTCGCCGCGCGAGCTCGGCGCGGAACGCGGCATCGCCGCGCATCTGAGCCACGCGCGCATTCTCGCACGCGAGGGCGTCGATTCCGGCGACGCATCGCTTTGGATCGCGCGCATGCGCGCGTGGGCATCGGGCCGGCTGCACGACGAGTTGCCTGAGCCCGATGCAACGATCCTCGCCGGAGCGCTATGGGGTGAACGCGGAGCACTGCCGCCTGACCTGCGCGGCGAGTTTCAGGACACGGGGACGATGCATGTCCTGGTGACCGCCGGGTTGCATCTCGGCGTCGTCGCGTGGCTCGCCGTCGGGATGCTGAGTTGCCTCGGCTGCGGGCGAATCAGCGCATCGCTTGGAGCGATAGGCTTGGTGTGGTGCTACGCGTTGTTCAGCGGGGCGCATCTTCCCTCACTGCGCGCGGCGACGATGATCTCGTTCGCACTCGGTGCACGCGCTGCCGGGCGCGAGGCGTTCTCCTGGAACGCGCTGGCTGCGGCCGCGATCGTGGTCGCAGCGATCCGGCCGGCTTCGGTCACGTCGCTTTCGTTCGCACTGTCGTTTTCATGCGTCGGTGCGATCCTGCTCTTTGCCAAGCCGCTCGCGAATGCGCTCGAAAGCGTTCCGCTGCCGCACGCGGTTCGCGAAGCGGTGGCCTTGACGTTCGCGACCCAGATCGGTACGTGGCCGTTGACCGCTGCGGGCTTTCTTGTCTTTGCACCGTATGCGCCGCTCGCGAACGCCTGCGTCGTTCCGGTCGTCGGCGTCGCGATGCTGGCCGGTTTCGCCGAACTCGCGGCCGCGCCCGTGGCGCCGCTGGCGCACCTCTGCGCGAACGTTGAGACGTCGCTGCTGGACTGGATCGTGGGCGTCGTGCGCACCTGCGCTTCGCTGCCCGGCGCGCACGTCGTTATGACGCCGCCCCCGCCCTGGACGATCGCGTGCTACGATGCGGCCCTGGTGGGATCGGCAGCGCTCCTCGCGCGGGGAAGACGAGCCGGCGCCGCCGCGGTCTTCTGCGTCGCTTGCGCGCTGTGTCTTTGGCCGCCACGATCGGTTTCGCACGACCTCGTCATCACCGCAATCGATGTCGGTCAAGCCGACGCGCTGTTGGTTCGCACGCCGCGCGGCCATGCGTACCTCGTCGACGCCGGCGGACGGCTCGAACGCGGTCCGCAACTCGAGGGCGCCTCGAGTGCCGAGCAAATCGGCGAGCGCGTCGTCGTTCCGTTTCTGATTCGCGAAGGGATTCACCGGGTCGATGCGGTCGTTCTTTCACATCCGCATGGGGATCACGTAGGCGGGCTTCCCCCGGTCTTGCGCACGCTCGGCTCGGGCGCGTTCGCCGACAGCGGACAGGCCTATGCCGGGCATGCGTACCACGACGCGCTCGATGTCGCACACGAACGTGGGATTCCGATGCTCGAGCCGCGCGGCGGGGACGTGTGGCGAACCGACGACGGCGTCACCCTGCGTTTTTACGGACCGACGTACCCGTACATCAGCGGCTCGCGTAACGACATCAATAACAACTCGCTGGTGTTTCGGCTCGAATACGGCCGCTTCCGGATGCTGTTCACCGGCGACGCCGGCGCAGAAACGGAGGAGCGCTTGCTGGCGAGCGGAGCCGACCTTAGCGCCGACGTCCTGAAGGTCGGTCACCACGGCAGCGCCTACGGCACAACGCCGGCGTTCGTGCGCGCGGTTTCCCCAGGCGCCGCTGTGATTTCCGTCGGCCGCGACAACCTCTTCGGCCACCCCGCACCGGCAACGATCGCGACCCTCGAGCGCGCCGGTGCGCACGTCTACCGGACCGACGTCGACGGCGCGATCACGATCGGCAGCGACGGTTCGCGCTTCTCGGTCGAGCCGTATGTGATTGAGCGGGGCCGTTGATTCGAATGCCGAAGACGTCACGACTGCGGTACCAACGAGCCATGAGGAGTTGAGCGATGGACTCTAAGGAGCACACCCACGAACATAGCCACGCCGACGGAACGGATCACACCCATCCGCACGGGCATGTCGATCACGACCACGATCACGAGCACCCCGAGCACGAGCACAAGCACACGCATCCCGACGGAACGGCTCATAGCCATCCGCACGAGCACGTCAACGAGCACGAACACCAGCACTAAGACGGGCGAGGGAGAGTGTGGGACGCCAGAAGGGCTCTGGTTCGATGGGCCCGACGCGCTCGACCCGTCTCCCTCGATCGCTCGATGAGTGGTTTGGGTCGCGGCTCGCGCTTAGACCGGAGGCATCACCGAGCGAGCTCCTGGTCTCGTTGATTCACGGCGGCTTGCGCCTGCGCGAAGGCTACATGGCGATCCACCGGCGTCAGCTCGAGCACTACGCATCGAAGGGACTCAACGACGAGCTCTCGACGTACTTTGTATGTCTACTTGATACATTCGGGCCGGAGTACGTCGATCATCTCAAGCGCTGGATTGCGGCCGACGGCATAATCGTCCCGCCTAACCTCGGAGATATGCAACGGGATCGAACCTGAGTGCGGGCGGCCTCCGGATTGGCGAGGAGGATGACGCTACCGCGAGAGCCGCGCGTCGAGTTCGTCGTAGCGCCGAATCTTGTACACAACCGTCGACACGACCCAGCTCAAGATGAAGATGCCGATGATGACAAAGCCAAGCAGGCCGAAATTGTCGCTGAGATGACTTAAGCCGTCCCAGAAGGCTCCGACCAACTTGAATTGATTGCTTAGGACGCCCAGCGCCTCGATGGTTCCGACAAGGAGCGCCACGAGAACGGAGACGAGCGTGACGTTCATATTATAGTAGAGCTTGCGAATGGGCTGGACAAAGGCCCAGCCGTAGGCGCCCAGCATCAAAACGCCATCGCTCGTGTCGACGAGCGACATACCCACGGTAAAGAGAAGCGGAAAGATAAGAATGGCATAAATCGGTAATCCTCGGCCCGCCTCGATCGCTGCAATGCCCAGGAGTCCGACCTCGGTGGCCGTGTCAAATCCCAAGCCGAAGAGCAAGCCCAGCGGATACATCTGCCAGCTTTTCCGTATCAACCGCAGCAGCGGCTTACAGAACCGGCCGATGAGCCCACGTTGCGAGAGAAAGTCGTCTAACGACTGCGGGTCGTAGCCCTCGCCTGCGCGAAGGGCGCGAAAGGTGCGCAGAATCTCGACGAGGACCAGGATGTTGATCGCTGCGATGAGATAGAGAAAGAGTGCCGAAACCGACGTGCCGACGAGACCGCCCACGCTCTGAAGCCTCGGAAAGCTTTGCTTGATGCTCGTCGCCGTGAAGGCGATGAAGACGGAAAGCGCGACGACGATGGTCGAGTGACCGAGAGAAAAGAAAAACCCGACGGTAATGGGCCGCTTGCCCTCCTGCATCAACTTGCGCGTCACGTTATCGATGGCCGATATGTGGTCGGCGTCAACCGCATGCCGAAGCCCGAACGAATACGCCAGGAGTGCCGTTCCGATCAGCGCAGGCCGCGCCTGGAACGTCACCAAGGCAACGACCCAGCTAGCGATATTGGCGCCGATCAGCAGCGCGTACACAGCCGCGATTCGCATGCGGACGTCGCCCGCATTGTCGTCGAAGACCCGACGGAGTGCGCGTAGATCGAATCCAGTCGTTCGGTTCGGCCCCACAAGCGGGTCTTGGAAGTTGAGGAATGCAAACGCCTGCATTGCCACAATTCTGTCTACAATGACTACGAATTGCGAAGCCTTCAGAGCCGCGTAACGTACGTCAATCGAACGGTCCGCTTTTCGGCCGGATGGAAGACAAAATCGGGAACTCCGGCCGATCCCTTGAAGCCCGGCGAGCCGTCGATGTTGGCCCCGAGTGTCGGATTGATTGCCGGATTGGTCAGGTTCGCCGGATTCCTCGCATCGTAGGGAAGCCACGAGTTATAATAATACGTGACGTCCGGGACATCCGCGTTGAAGATGTTGAAGATATCTAGGGACAGATGCCGGCCCTTGTTGAATTTGGCCGTAAACTGGGTGTTCCAAAGCGTTGACGGGGGCGAAAGTGCGGTGCCCTGGGTGTCGAGCGTACGCGGCCCAAAATAGCGCATTCGGAGGCTCGCCGCGTAACTTGGTTTATCGACGGTCGCGCCCAGCGCAACCACACCGTTCAGCGATTCCGGAACACCGGTTCCTTGATGTGATGGGTCGTCAAGGAAACGAGCGGTAGACGTCGCCAGATCGGCGTCAAGCGTGAGCCACGTCCTCGGCGTAAAATAGTTTGCCAACTCGATCCCTTTACGCTGCGTCGGTCCCCCGAGCGACGTCGTCCCATGGTCGCCGTCGAAGATCAACTCGTTGGCCTGATACAGTTCCCAGAGCGACACCGTGCTCGTAAACCGCGGTATCGTGTATCGGTATCCGAGCTCCTCGCCGACCGAGCGGTTGAGGAGAGGGTTCCTCAAGACCGGCGCTCCGGTCGAGTCGAACGGTTCGTGGGTTTGGGGGTCGTCGACGTAGGTCACGCCTCGCACGTCGTTGGAGTGAAAGCTGCTACCGTAGTCGAGATAGAACTCGCTGCTCGGCGAAAAGGCATAGGCGACGTTCATCTTCGGGTCGACCATCGCTGCCCCACCGGTGCCGCTGTTGTTTGGGTCGTAGGCCACATCGCTAAACGTGTAGTAGTCTAGGCGCACGCCGGGCTCGAAGCGCAGTTTCGGTCCCACGCGCAGTTCCGACTGCACGTAAATATCCGAGCCGCGTTCGACGACGTGATCGTCGCTAAGGGTCCCGCCCGGCAGACGATTGCGATCCTCGTCGAGAAATAGGCCGAGCGTCGAGATGTTGTCATTGCGGGTGTCCGCGCCGATCGTCGTAATGCTGCCCGGCGTGACGAACGACCGCGACACATTGAATCCCGAAATGAAGCGCTTATCATACTGCTCGCGCTGGTCTCCGCACTGAAAATTGTATGGGACCGGCGTGAGCGAACCGGTCGCGGCGCCGCTGGGCGCCGTATAGGCCGGGCAGAACGACGAGTAATTGGGCGCGCGGAGCGCTCCGGCACCGTTCGGCACGCAGGTAGTGAATGCAGGGTTGCAGGTGATGGGGTTTGCCGTTTCGTTGTAGTAATTATTGGCGTCGTAAAGGTAGTAGGTAAAGTCCGAAAAGAGATCGAGAAAATAGTCGACGCCATATGCGTTGAACTTAGTCGCGCCATTTGGATCGGCGTGCTGCCACTGTGCCGAAAGGGCGTAGCGATACGTGTTGCCCCCGTCGCTCGGGTCGACGTACCCGTACGGACTGATGATCCCCGCATCGACGAGCCGCTCCGGGATCTGATCGGTCGAATCGAACGCGCCGTTATAGGCCCAACCGTTAAGCGCAAAACTATTGTTGCCTTTGTTAATGGTGTAACGTAAAAAGGCGTTGAGCTTGTGGAATTCGTCGGGCTTAACGAACGAGCCGTTGTCGTGATAGATCTCGATGCCGTACAGCAAGTGGCCGGCGCCGACGATGGGCGAATCCGCTGTAAAAAAGCGATCGTAACCGTAGTCGCCGACGCCAAACGACGTGACGGGCTCGATCGTGTCCCGGAAATAGAGATTGTAGGATCCCGCGGTTGAAAAATCGCCCTGGTCCGCGTAATACGGGCCTTTCTTGAACTCGACGTAACTGACCAGCTCGGGCATGAGCCAGTTGATGTCCGAGTATCCTTGGCCATGAGCGTGCGAGACCATGTTGATCGGAATTCCGCCGATGGTGCTCTCCAAATCTGTGCCGTGATCGAGCTGAAAGCCGCGCAAGTAATACTGATTTGCCTTGCCCTCGCCGCTATGCTGGCTGATGACCAGTCCGGGGATCTGCTCCAACAGTTCTCCGGGTCGAAGGATCGGTCGGGTGGCGATTTCCTCGGGACCGATCGTACCTTCCGACGCCGCCAAGGCCGTGCCGACGAGATTGGCTTTGCGACCAATGGTGTTCACTTGCCCGATTGTCTTCAGCGGGGACGTGCTGGCGCATGGCCGGGGAGAAGCAGTTGGGCCTGGGACGTTGCTTACGCCGGCCGCGCCCGCGGCCGAGGGGCAGGGTGACGGCGTGACCGGCGATTTCGGTGCGTTCGCAGCCGGCGTAGCGGCCGACTGCGCCACGGTCGCGACGGGCCAAACGAGCGCAACGACAAGACCAAACGTCGCAACCATTGCTCCTCCGAGCACTGAGGATACCGGTTTCACGCGGCAAGAGGGCTTCGCTGTCACCATGCAAGAGCAGGCGCCTGCTCTATTACGTGCCCACTAGGAAAACAGATTTATTTTTCGCAAAACGTATTCAATGTCCACACATTTGGGCGCTGGCGGATGGCCAAGATCGTTACGATGGGTAAAGTGCAGGGGCCCAATCGGCATCTAGAGATCGGCCGTTCTAGAGCGCAATAGTTACATCGGCAATTCAGATGCGCCGACGTCGAGCAGTCCGATGCAATCCTGCGGAGTCGCGGTGAGTGAGTAAAACCAAAGAATTCCGAAGGAGGGAATACCGCAGGCGCACATCTACGAGTCTGGAGCTGTTCCAGCAGAGCCCACGCATGGCAACGAGCAAGCCAGTTTCGGTGGCCGGGAAGCCATCAGATAGAATGTTTCTACTAATTCTTTAATCGCGCGCGTCTAGCCTGCACGCGGGCCGCCGTTACGAATCCGCCCGGGCGCCTCTAGGATTGACCGGTTAAGTCGTTAATTCGTCGTAGCGAAATGGAGGCATCGCGGGCGAGCGAAACTGCGACCGTCTTACCCCTCACGGCGCCGAATCCGGCCCGGCGCACGTGGGTCGGCGCGGCAACGCTGCGCGCGGAAGATCCCGCACTGCTCACGGGCGAAGGTCGCTTCATCGACGATCTTTCGCCCTTTCCCAGCGAGCACCACGCGGCGATTCTGCGCAGTCCGTACGCGCACGCCCGGATCACCCGCCTCGACGTCAAGCCCGCGCTCGCGCTCGAGGGCGTCACGGCCGTCATCACCGGCGCCGATGTCTCGGCCGCATGTAAACCGTTTCCGGTCGGGATCGAGACGCGCCCGGTTTTTTATCCGTGTGCGATCGACCGGGTGCGGTACATGGGCGAACCGGTCGCCGTCGTGGTGGCCGAAGACCGCTACATCGCCGAAGACGCACTCGAGCTGATCGACGTCGGCTACGATCCCCTGGCGCCGGTGGTGGAGATCGAGGACGCGCTGCACGCGGATAGTCTGCCGCTGCACGAAGCAGTCGGTAGCAACGTCGTGCACGACCGCAGCTTCGCCTACGGCGACGTCGACGGCGCGTTTGCGAACGCCGAGGAATTCGTGGAGGCCAAGTTCGTCTTCCCGAAGTACGCCTCGACGCCGATCGAGACGTACGGCGTAATTGCGCACTACCAGCGCGCAGCCGACACCTACGTCGTGCATGCGAACTTCCACGGTCCCTTCATCCTGCATAGCTTAATGGCACAAGCGCTGCAGATTCCGAGTAACCGCTTGCGAATCGTCGTGCCTCCCGACATCGGCGGAAGCTATGGGATCAAGTCGGCCGTCTACCCTTACATCGTTCTCATCGCGCTCGCGAGCAAGATTGCCGGCGTTCCGGTCAGATGGATCGAGGATCGCATCGAGCACCTCTGCGCGTCCTCGAGTTCCACCGATCGGGTCACGTGGGCAAGAGCCGCCGTGCTAAAAGACGGCACGATCCTCGGCCTGCACCTGGATCAGGTCGACAACACGGGCGCGTACGTCCGCGCGCCGGAGCCGGCCTGTCTCTATCGCATGCACGGCACGGTCACCGGCGCCTATCGTATCCCAGCGGTGGCGATTCGTAACCGGCTCGTCTCGACCAACAAATTGCCGACGGGGCTCAACCGCGGTTATGGCGGCCAGGAACAATACTTCACGCTCGAACGGCTGGTGGCGCTCGTTGCGAAACGCTTGGGGCTGGACGTGATCGAGGTCGTAAGGCGCAATCTGCTGCGCAAAGAAGAATTCCCATACCATGCGCCGGCCGGCTCGGTCTACGACAGCGGCGACTACCACGCCGCGCTAGAGCATGCGCTCGAACTTGCCGATTATCCCGCACTGATGGCCGGGCGCGAAAGCGCACGCGCGGAGGGCCGGCTGGTCGGGATCGGGATCGGGTGCATCGTCGAGCCGTCCGGCTCCAACATGGGTTACATCTCGATCGCCTTACCGAAAGACCTTCGCGACCGGTCGCTTCCCAAGTCCGGCTGCACCGAAGCGGCCACCATCGCGATCGACCCGCTCGGCGCCGTGACGGTCCGTCTCTCGACGACGCCGCAAGGTCAAGGTCATCGCACCGTCGCCGCACAGATCGTCGCGCAAGAACTTGGCCTTGAGCCCAAACAGGTCGAAGTGCTCGCGGAACTCGACACGCAGACCAGTGCTTGGTCGATCGCCTCAGGTTCGTACTCGAGCCGTTTCGCGCCGGTCGCGGCCGTCGCCATTCGCAACGCTGCGCGCAAGGTCGCTTACAAACTCAAGGCGATTGCGGCGCACCAATTCGGAGTGGCCTTCGAAGACGTCGATCTGGTCGAGGGCGCCGCGCGCAGTGCCGACGGCACGCACGTTACCTCTCTCAAACGAATTGCCGGCGCCGCGCACTGGAATCCAAGTTCGCTTCCCGACGGCATGGAGCCGGGCATCTATGAGACCGCGTACTACTCCATCGGGCTGCTTCGACCACCCGACGACGACGATCGGGTCGACTCGTCGGCGGTCTACGGTTTCGTGGTCGATCTCGCCCTGGTCGAGGTCGATTCGCGGACCGGGCGGGTGGATGTCAAGCAATACGTGACCGTTCACGACTCGGGCACGGTTCTCAACCCGATGATCGTCGACGGGCAAATTCGGGGCGGCTTCGCGCACGGATTGGGCGGCGCGCTGTTCGAGGAGATTGCCTACGATGAGAACGGAACGCTTCGTTCCGGGACCCTCGCCGACTACCCAATTCCGACCGCAAGCGAACTGCCCACGATCGTCATCGGCCATGTCGACGTTCCTTCACCGTTCACGCCGCTTGGAGCGAAAGGCGTCGGAGAAGGGAATGCCATGAGCGTTCCGGTCGTAATCGCGAACGCGGTTGCCGACGCTCTTGGCGCTAACGAGGTACGACTGCCCCTCGTTCCACACCGCGTGTGGGAGATGCTGCAGCCCAACGCCGTCGAGGCACGGTAAGTGAAGCCCGCGCCATTCGACTACTACTGCCCCCGCAGCCTCGACGAGGCACTCGCGCTGCTCGCGCAATACGGCGACGAAGCAAAGGTGCTCGCCGGCGGACAATCGCTCGTCCCCGCAATGAACATGCGACTCGCCCGCCCAGGCGTCATCGTCGACGTCAACCGCCTTCCGGAGGCGGCTGTCATCGAGCGTTGCGACGGCAGTCTGCGCGTCGGAATGCTGGCGAGGCAGGCGGACCTTGAACGAATGCCCGTGGCGTTGGACGCGGTTCCCTTACTCGCCCAAGCTTTACCGCACGTCGGCCACTGGCAGACCCGTAACCGCGGCACGGTGTGCGGTTCGCTCGCCCACGCCGATCCAAGTGCCGAACTCCCGCTTGCGATCGTCGTACTCGACGGCGCGATCGAGGCCCGCTCCTCGGCGCGCGGGACGCGCTGGATCGCTGCAGGTCAGTTCTTCGAATCGTACTTTCAGACAGCGCTGCAAAACGATGAAATCGTCGTCGGGGCGTCGTTTCCGGCACGGCGTGAGGGATGGGGCTACGCATTCGAAGAGTTTGCCGGACGCCACGGGGACTTCGCTATCGTCGCGGTCGCCTGCGCCGTCGCACTCGAGCCGAACGGGGTTGCAAGCGAAGTTCGGCTCGGATTGGGCGGAGTAGCGGATAAGCCGCATCTCGCGCCCCTCACGGCGTACTGCGGCAGGGTCCTGAGCCAACGCGATCTCCCCGAAATCGCCAATGCTGCGGTCGCAGACATCGAGCCGCCAAGCGATCTGCGCGGCTCAGCGCGCTATCGGCGCGCTCTTGCGACAAACCTAGCTCAGCGTGCGCTCACACGCGCACTTGCTTCCGCGCGAACGGCCTGCGACGGATTGGCCCAGTGAGCTACTGCTCGAAAGACGGCCGCACGACGATCTCCCTTGAGGTCGACGGGAAGCGGGTAAAAGCAGCGGTCTCGCCGCGGCTCTTGCTCAGCGACTTTCTGCGCGGCCCCTGTGCCGCCAAAGGCGTCCACGTCGGCTGCGAGCACGGCGTTTGCGGGGCCTGCACGGTACGCGTCGACGGGCAGGCGGTGCGCGCTTGTCTGATGCTCGCAATTCAAACCGACGGGAGCCGGGTCGAGACGGTCAAGGTGCTGGGAATCGCGGACGCGATGCACCCGCTCCAAGAACGTTTTCAAGCGCGGCACGCTTTGCAATGTGGGTTCTGTACGCCTGGAATACTGATCTCCGCGCAAACGTATCTGCGCGAACACCCGGCTCCGACGCGACGCGACATCGAAGAACTTCTTTCCGGTCACCTCTGCCGCTGCACCGGGTACACGCCCATCGTCGATGCAATCCTCGATGCGGCGGAGCTCGAACGGCGATGACGGACCTCGGCGCAACCTTCAAGGCATCGGTCGAGCGCGAACCGCATGCTCTCGCCCTCGTCGATGGCCCGTTGCGCTTGACGTACGCCCAGTGGCAGCCGCGCATCGCGGACGCGGCAAACAGCCTACGTCGCCTCGGGGTACGGCCGGGCGATCGCGTCTTAACCGTGTTGCAAAACGGCGAGCCCATGTGCTCGACCTACTGGGCGTGCCAGCTGCTGGGCGCGACGATCGTGCCGGTCAACTGGCGCCTGTCGGAAGGCGAGCTGACATACATCGCGCACGACGCAGAGCCACGTTGCGCCGTCGTCGACGCGAACTCTCCGAGCGCCCAGCGCGCGGTAAGCGATCTGCCGGCGATCGGCATTCGCGGCGCCGGTAAAGCTGCGGCAAGCGATGCGTTCGAGTCGCGCGCCGGCCAAGATGTGCTTTCCGGCGCCGAACTGACGGAGCCGCTCGAGGAGCGGACGCCCTCGATCATGCTCTACACCTCGGGGACGACCGGCCGTCCGAAGGGGGTGCCACGCACGCATCTCGCGGAACGCGCGGCCGCCATCGCGCACATTGCGCAAAACGCGTACCGCCGAAACGAAGTCACGCTGGGGGTCATGCCGCTCTACCACACGATGGGGATTCGTTCGCTTATTGCGATGACGCTCCTCAACGGGACGTACGTCGCGATGGCGCGTTGGGAGCCACGCCTCGCACTCGAACTCATCGAGCGCGAGCGCGTCAGCAACCTGTACCTCGCGCCCACGCTCTACTACGATCTGCTGGCCCTTCCCAGAAGCGACGCGCGCGATCTGCGCACGCTCCGCAAAATCGGTTACGCCGGCGCGCCGATGACGCCCACGCTCGTCGAACGCTGTTACGAGCGCTTCGCGCCCGACGTCTTCGTCAACCACTACGGCTCGACCGAGATCTATACGTTTACGATCAGCTCCGACCCGCGCCGCAAGCCCGGCTGCGTGGGGCGGGCCGGGCTCAACGAACGGGTCCGGATCGTGCCGATCGGCTCGCGGGATGCCGAGGCCGGCTGTGCCCCGAGGGAGGTTGGTGAAATCATCGTTGACATGAACTCGCCCGAAGCGTTCGCGGGGTACTGGCGCCGTCCCGACGCCGATGCGCGATCGATTGCCGGCGGCTGGTACTACACGGGGGACACCGGCATGTTCGACGAGGACGGCGAACTCTTCGTGATGGGGCGCGTCGACGACATGATCGTGACGGGAGGCGAGAACGTGTATCCCGTGGAGGTGGAAGACGCGCTCGCTCGGTGCGATGCCGTGGGACGCATCGCCGTCATTGGTCTCCCCGATGAGCGGCTCGGCGAGAAAATCGTGGCATTCGTCGAGCCGGCGCGCTCCGGCGTCACGGCCGAGGAGCTCGAGGCTTTCGCCGGCTCCTGCGGAATGACGCAGTTCAAGCGGCCGCGCGAGTTCATCTTCGTACGAAAGATCCCACAATCGGCTTCCGGCAAGGTGCTGCGTACGAAACTGCGTGCCGGAGAATACGAACGTCTCGAAGTGAGCGGCATGCTCCTTGAGACCTGAGGATGTGTTGTGTGACGAGGCGTTGCGCGAATACGCGCTGTCCGTCGAACGCGATCCCGCTCGTCACCGTACTACGATCGTGCTCGATGACGCGGAACGGCGTAATACGATCCCGTTTCCGGCCCGTGCCGTACTGGCGAGACTGTTCGCCGCGTTGAGCGACGACCGCCAAACGCGCGTCGTCGTCATCCGCGGCGCCGGAACGGACGCCTTCAGCGCAGGCGGAAACATCGCGCAGTTCATGGAGGCCGATCCCGAAGAACTGGCCGATCTCGCCTGGAACGTCGGTGCGCCCGAACGCTGCGCGAAGCCGGTGATCGCGCAGTTGCAAGGCTTCACCTTCGGGGTTGGGCTCGAGCTCGCGCTCGCCTGCGACTTTCGGGTTGCCGCGACCACTACGGTGGTCGCGCTTCCGGAGATTAAGCTCGGGATGATCCCAGGCAGCGGCGGGAGCCAGCGCGTCGCGGCCATCGCGGGCCTGGGGCGAGCCAAAGACATGGCGATGCGTGGACGGCGGATCCCCGCCCTTGAGGCGCACGCCTGGGGGTTGCTCACCAGCGTCCATTCCCCAGCAGAACTCGACCAGGCCGTCGCCGATCTCGTAGCCGAACTTGCGGCACTTCCCCAGCCGGCGCTTCGGGCGCTCAAGCGCGTGCTCAACAGTTCGTACGATGCGCCACTGCACGTTGCAATGGACATCGAAGGTCGTGAGTACGCGCGGCTGCGCTCGACGCCCGACTTCGCCGAGGGCGTACGAGCATTCGGCGAAAAGCGACCGCCGCACTTCCCAAGCTTCGATGAGCCCTAGGCCGCTCGAGGCTACGAATCGGACCTGATCACGACGATCCTGTAGGTTCCCGAGCCACAGTATCCCCCGTTGCAATTCGCACCGATCGTCGCGGAATAGGTTCCCGGCGGCGCCGTCGACGTCGCCCTGAGCTTCTCGATCGTTTCTTGCGCGTGCCTCGTGGTAGCCGGGTCGAAGGAAGCCGATACACCCCGCGGCAGACCGCTCGTGTACCAACGCTCGACACCGCACGGGTCGTTCGCGCACTGCGGAAGATACCACCCGTGGCTGGCGTCGTGTCCTTGCTTGATGCAGACGGTCGTGGATGCGTGACAAGCCGCCCTTTCCTGCAGCGACAGCTCCGCGTCCGCATCGATCGCGCGATCGTAATCGGCATCGAGGGCCGGCGCCGGTTGGGCCGCCGGCGCCTGCAGAACTCCGCGAACCGGCATCGCGCCCAAACCTGCGGTGGCGGCGCTAGTGACGAAGCCGGCGGCGATGAAGACCCCGCCGAACCGGACTGAGATAGTGGGGAAGCGTAACATGGGCGTCTCCTCGTCGTACTCGCAACCGAGGACGCAAAATGGCCTCGAGTCGCAACGAGGCGACGCTACCACGGGATTGTTGCTGCGATATGGACACCGTCACGCGAATGGCGGAGTCTGCATACGAAAGGTTCACGGCGATGCGCCGCCCAGCGAGGGGAAAATGGTTTGTACCGTCGAGACGACCGTCAGTACCCCGACGCTCACCACGGTCGCCCAAGCGATGGCATTGAACAGCGGGCCGTTGACGTAGGAACCCATCAAGCGCGCCTGGTTGATCAGCAGCAGCATCAGCACGAGAACGACCGGCAGCAGCGCTCCGTTGAGCACCTGCGAGTAGAAGATGATCGCCAGAAGCGGCGCGCCCGGAATCAGCACGAAACCCGCGCCGAGAACGATCAGCGCCAAATAGAAGCCATAAAAGAACGGCGCTTCGCGGAAGCGCCGGTTGACGCCCGATTCGAAACCGAACGCCTCGCAGACGTAATACGCGGTCGAGAGCGGCAAGATGGACGCTGTGAAAACGGCGGCATTGAGCAGGCCCAGCGCAAAGAGGAGCGAGGCGTACTTGCCGGCCAGCGGAACGAGCGCCTGGGCCACATCCCCCGCATCGTTGATCGCGATCGGACGGCCGTGCGGGCCGAGGTGCTGGTTGTGGGCCCAGATCGTTGCGGCACTCGCGACGACGATGAAAAACGCGATCACGTCGGTGAAGATCGCGCCCCCGATCACGTCGATGCGCGATAGCGGATACTCTTCGATCTGCACGCCCTTCTCGACGATCGCCGACTGAATGTAGAACTGCATCCATGGCGAGATCGTCGTTCCGATTACGCCGACGGCCACCAGCGCGTAAGCCGCGGTCGGCTTGAAGTGAGGCAGAAGCGTCTCGCGAAAGACGACACCCCACGGAGGATGCACCAAGATCGCGCTCGCGGCGTAGGCGAGATAAATGGCGCAAAAAGCGAAGAAGATTTTTTCGACCACGCGGTAGTTGCCGCGCGTGACGACCATAAAAACGAAAATGGCGGCCAGCGGTACGAGCAGCTCCTTGCGCAGCCACGGCACGAACGTCTGCAGGATCGGCGCGGCCGAAGCGATGCCGGCGAACTCGGAGGCCGTGTTTCCCAGATCTCCGACGACGAAGACCAGCAGCACCCAAAAGGTGACCTTGACGCCGAAGTTCTCGCGTATCAGGTCGGCCAGGCCCTTCCCGGTCACCGCGCCCATGCGCGCGCACATCTCTTGAACGACGATCAACGCGATCGTCACCGGCACGAGCAGCCACAGCATCTCGTAACCAAACTGCGCTCCGGCAATCGAATAGGTCGTGATCCCGCCGACGTCGTTGTCGGCGTTCGCGGTAATGACGCCGGGTCCGATGACGGACAAGAACATCAAAATCGAGCGCCACAAACGAGGCCGGCGCGCCGGAGTCGGCGCGGCGGGTGGCGTGCTGGTCGGCCGCTCCGAGGCTTTTTCGCGTGGCTGCATGGCAAATCGAGACCCTCCGGGGAGTGCGAGCTAGCCGCGGCGTCGACCTGCGCGCCGTACCTCTGAAGGAGAGACCGTCGAAGGGCCGGGGGATGCAGGCAACGTAGACGCTCGATGATGAGCCGGTTGACCGACCGCATCGTCGTCATTGGTGCTTCGGGCCAACTCGGATCGGATCTCATGCGGGTCTTTGCGGATCTGCCGGCCGCCGGGGTCGACCATGCATCGGTCGACATCGAGCAGCCGAGCGCGATCGCAGGGATGCTCTCGGATTTCGAACCGACGCTGGTCGTGAACACCGCGGCCTACCACAACGTCGAACGCTGCGAACTCCACCCCGAGCGCGCCTTTGCGGTCAACACGGTGGCGGTCGAAAACCTCGCAGCGCAGTGCGGCGATGCCGGCAGCGCCTTGCTGCACGTCAGTACCGATTACGTCTTCAACGGACGCACCACGTCGCCGTATACCGAAGACGCGGCGCCCGACCCGCTGAACCTCTACGGAATATCGAAGTTCGCCGGCGAGCTAGCGCTTCGGCATCGGCTCGAACGAAACTTCATCGTCCGCACCAGCGGTTTGTACGGAGTGCGCGGGAGCAGCACCAAAGGGCACACGTTCATCGAACGGATGCTTTCACAGGCGGCCGAAGGCCGGGCGATACGGGTCGTCAACGACACGACGTGCTCGCCTTCATACACGCTGCACGTCGCGCGGGCGATCCGTGCGATCGCCGAAAGCGAAGCCTTCGGAACGTACCACGTTACCAACAGCGGTCACTGCAGCTGGTACGAGTTCGCCTCAGAAATCTTTGCGCAGGCGAGGATTACGCCCGAGTTGCTCAGCGTGAACAGCGACGCCTTCCCCAGCCCCGTTCGGCGTCCGCGTTTCTCGGCGCTCCGCGGTGCGGCGCTGGCGCGTATCGGACTGCCTCCGTTGCCGGATTGGCGCGATGGCATCGCCGACTATCTCGCCGAACGCGTTACACGCTGACCGGCCTTTCCGCGAGCACGCGCGCAAACGTGTGGCCGAAGGAGTGAACGTCGCCCGGCCAGCGCGCCGAGACGTAGTTCCCATCGCGCACGACCCAGGCTGGGCGGCTGTCGGCGTCCGAATCTCGCATCATGCCGCCGGTCTTACGGACGTAGTCCGGGTCCGAGCGCGGTACGTCGAGAAAATCGCCCGCGCCGGCTAGCGCCCGAGTCACTTCGGCTTGCACGCTGCAATAACCGGACGGCTCGTCCTTCCCTTCGACATACGTGCGGTAATAGTTCGGTTCCCAAAAACGCAGGATGCGTCCCGCCTGCCAACCCATGCGCTCGAGCTGCCAGGTCAGTGCCGTCGTTTTGCGGCCGTACAGCACCGACTTTCCAGTTCGCATCGACCGGCTGCGCGCCGCCAGCACGACGCCGTGACAGATCGCTGCGACCGGCTTCTCCGTTTCGAAAAACTCCGCAACGAAGCGTTGCAGAATGTCGCTCTCGAGGTATGCGCGCATTCCAGCAGCGTGGTGACCGCCTGGAAGAACGAGGCCGTCGAAATCGCCGGAGCGCAAATCCGCGTAGCTGCGCGGGTGGAGAAAAGCCTCGTCGCGCTCGAGCCTTCGATAGGCGGCGCGAGCTTCGCGCCCGGCGCGCAGCAGCAGACCGAAGACGCGCACCTTGCGCAGCCCAGGTATCCAGCCCCAAACATCGAGGCCCTCGCCCGAGATCATCATCGGGTCGGCGGTCCCGCGCCGCCCGTCGGGAGTTGCAAAGGCCATGCTGTGCCCCGCCTCGCACAGGATCCTCCAGGCAGCGGCCACTTCGGAGGGATCGAAGTCGCGACTCGGTATCGGCATGACGAGCTTCATCGAACGGCACTTTTCAGGCCCTTGCCGTGCGTCCTGTAAACGAAATGAGGAAACGGCCTCGGGTTGCGCCCGGCAGGCGCAAGGACACGTTCGGGGTACAATGATCCCGTGCAACTGTTCCGTTTGTTTTTCACCGCCCGCGCAACGATCGTGCGCGTGCTGCCCCTGATGCGCGACGTGCGCGTACCCCTGTGGTTGAAGGCGGCCGCGATCGCAGCCGGCTTACTGGTCGTTTCGCCGTTCGATCCGCTGGCCGACGTCCCGATTCTGGGGCTGCTCGACGACGCGATCCTGCTCTTGTTGCTCTCCAAGCTGTTCGTTGCGCTGGCGCAGCGCTGGGTTCACCCGGTCGTTCCCCGGACGGTCGAGCCCCGTATCGTCGGGCCGCTTGGGTTGCCCGGCGACCGTTAGCCGTGCAGGACGATCGGCGTCTCGTTTATTCGACCGACGGCTCGGTGCGGTTGCCGGAGTCTGCACCGCGCAAGCCCGTTCGGCCCAAAACGGCGCTTCCGCCGAACGACGGCGTCGTTCGGGTCGGCTGCGAGCGCCGGCAAAGCGGACGGATGACGCTGATCTATGGCCTTGCCGCCGCCGAAGTCGAGGCGATCGCGCGAGATCTCAAGCGCCGGTGCGGCAGCGGCGGCGCGGTCAAGGATGGCGTTCTCGAGTTGCAAGGGGACCAACGCGACGCGGTGCTATCGTTTTTCTCCGAACGTGGCCGGCGAACGAAGCGCATGGGCGGCTGACCGAACACCGCGTGCATCCGGCGCGTTTTGGGAGCATGATGATCATACTGATGGCCCTGGCGTTCCTTCCCGCCACCGTGGGTGCTTCGAGTGCGACGCCGACTCCGTCCGCGAGCGTTCCCCCCGACGCGGCGATCATCGAGAATAGCGGGTCCACGAACTTCGCGGGCTATCGCATCGTCGTCACGCCGGACGGCTCAGCTTGGCTCACGCTTGACGGCGGCCAGGCCGTCAAGGCGCAGCTCCCGGCCGCACACGCTCGGAGCTTGTTCGCGCACCTCGCGGCGGCCGGCCCACTGGATTCGCTCGAGGTCGGCCGGTGCGTGAAGAGCGCGTCGTTCGGCACGCGGACGTTTATCGAGTGGAAGGGCGTGCGAACGGGTGACGTCAGTTGCGGCGGCGGTCAAACCGCGCAACTCAACGCGGACGTCGAAGCGATCCTTGCCGACCTCCAGGTGAAGCCGACACCGCGCCGGCCCGCCCCACCGCAACCCGGTTAGCGGTCCCTATCGGCGGCACATGCGATAGCGGCGGCTCGACGCCGGCGAAAGCGTGCGGTGCGTCGCTGTGTCGAACCTCACATGTGCACGGACCGCAACCGATAGTAAGAGCGTATGCAGGTACGGCCCCACCGATTGGCACCGCTTTCGGTCGTCGCGCCGCCGGTTGCGGCCTTTCCCCAAACCGCCATTTCGCAAGGTCGCCCCAGCCCTGGAGCGAGGCTCGCGTTGCCGATCGGTACCGTCGCGGGAGCCGTTCGAGCGATCGGGGTCAACCTTCTGCGACGCACGGCGACGTACGAAGTCCTGGTCGCCAACGAGACGTCCGCGCCGATTGTAACCTTCGCCTACGCCTCGGGCGGATCCAATGCCGGACCCCTCATGAACTGGAGCGCGATCAGCGTACCGCCCCTCACCTCGATCGCAATCGAAATCGACGTTCCGTTGACGCGCCGCGGGCGGGCTGCCCGTCTCATCGCCGAACTGCATGCGCCCGAGGCGCACCTGACCGTCGATGGAGATCCGCCGAAAGCGATGATCGATCGCGCGCGCCGCGCGCTCGGCGGTGCCGCCGTCGTTTTGCTTGCCTTGTGTACGGCCGCATACGCGGCCGGCCGGCCGCACGTCGCCGCGCTCGCTGCGCCCGACTCCGTCGTCGCGGGGCGGCCTTTCTCGATTGCATACGCTTTGGCCCCGAACGTCGCCGGCGAATACACCGTCGAAACCTCCGACGGACGGCAACTCGAGCGCGGCACGCTGAGTGCGTCAAACGGCGCTATTAACGTCGTTCTGCCGGCCGGAATGCCGGCCGGCTACGACGTCCGGGTCGTGGCGCGCAATCTCTTAGGTAGCGACACCCGCGTAGCGCATGTTCGCGCAGTGGCCGCGCCGGCAGGAGCGATGGCGCCCCCACACCACGTCGTCAAAATCGCATCGCTTGCTCTCCGCGACGATCGGGTTCACGGCGGCGATCCGATCGTGATCGACTACGCGGCGAGTTCGACGACCGGAGGACTCAAGCTGATCGACCAGGACGGCACCGTCCGGGCCGAAGCGCTCACCAGCGCGCGCGGAAATTCGATCCTCATCGCGCCGCACGTTGCCGCCGATCAAGACTTTCGAGTCGTCATGAACGTCGAACGCGGAAGCTCCTCGGCCGAAGCGGCCGTCCCCGTTCGCATTCTCAAGGACGAGCCCGGTTCGAGCACCGCACGCGAAGCGAATCTTCCCAACGCGGCCGCACCCGGCGTAGCCGGCTTAGCCGTGCCGTCGACGCTCGCCATGCTCCGCTCCGGCCCAATCGCTGTGGCCGATGCAATCTTTCATTCAAACCAAGCAATCCCGGTGGCGGTCCTGCGCCACGAGAAGGATCTGCGCGTCGATTTGATCGGCGCAGACGGCACCGAACTCGAAAGCGTGAACGTTGCCGGCGATCAGGCCTCGCTCGACCTGACCGCACCCTCCGTCACGGCGCCTTCGAAGCTAACGATCGTAGCGACCTACTCCCACGGCGTCGCTCAAGAGACGGTCTTGGCCGCAGTCCTCGTTCGGCCCGGCCGCGACGAGAGCAGCCCCGACCGCAACCAGAGCCGGTAGCGCCGGTCGGCGTAAGCCGAACGCCAGCCGGCGATCGCCGCCAAGGCTTGATCGAGCGGAGCGTCGCGCGCCACGATGACCGCGTCGACCGAGCGCGCACGTAAGCGTTCGCGCCAGCCTACGTGCAGCCGGACGATGGCGACGAAATCATTCCAGACGCGAGGCGGATACGGATCCGCGCGGCCGTCGAGGAAGACTTGGATGTGCGGCGCGCCGACCATGAATCCGCACCAAGCGAAGTCCGCACAGAAGACGTGATGTTCGCCGGGAATGTGCTCCAGAGCGGCCACGGCCGTCTCCGCGAGCTGCCCCTGCGAGCTCGCCGTTCCGCGCAGCAGCCCAGCCGCGACGAAGATCGCCAAGCCGAGCGCGACTGCCGGCATGCCGAGCTTTCCGAAACGGTCGAGGCTCTGGGGCATCGTGTCGCGCGAGAACGCGGCGACGGAGCCGGTCAGCTGCAGTGCAGCCAGCGGCAGCGCGACCAAAGCGAAGAGCGGCACGTTGCGAGCGGCCTCGAGCATGAGCCCCGTAAGGGCGCAAAAGACCAACGTGTCGCGCCATCCTTGTGCGACCCGGCCGGAACGCGTGCGCGTGCCGAGGATCACGAGCAAGAGCAGCAGCGGCAGCGCGCCGAAGGCGAAAGAAAGGTCGTCGATATCGGTGACCTTCCACTCGCTGATGAAGCTCTTGATCGGGCTTCCAAAAAGCGACAGTGCGTATTGCGGCAGGTGCCAGCCGAACGGATTGCAGCAGATCGCGAGCAGCGATGCTGGGACCAGCAGCGCGAGCCGGCGCGTTCGCCGTCCGAAGGTCCGCTCGTCGGCCCAAGAGCCGCTCGCCGCCAGCAACGCGAGGAACGGTGCGAGCATTGCGCTTGCGTGCACGTTCGACCATACCGCTGCGATCCCAAGCGCACTCCAAAGCCACGGCCCATCGCGCTCTAGCGCGATCAGATAGAGAACGAGCAGCGGCCAGGCGACGACTTGCGCGCGCACGCCGAACGACTCAAGCATGGCGATTCCGGCGAGCGCCGTGCACAGCGCAACGGCCAGCGAGGACGCGCCGCGCCGCTCGGCGCGCCAAGCCGACAGCGCCAGCGCCGCGACCGCACAGAAGGCAACCGCCGCGGCGAACAGCGTCCAGGCAAAACCGTGCGCGCAGCGCGCGGCGATCAACGAGAAGAGCCACTCCTGCGGAAGCCACGGCGCGCCCGGCGCGCTGAAGGTCTCCGGCCCGAGCGCGCGCGGAATCGCTCCGCTCTTCGCGATAGCGTTACCAAGCCAGCGCTGCCACGCAAGATCGCCGTCGAGCTCGGGATAGGCGATTGCGGTTACGAAAAAACGCGCCGCGAAAATAGCAATGACGAGCCAGGCGTACTTCACTTCGAAATCTCGGCAGCTCGCGCGAACACGAGTGCCCGGTCGTCCGCGCCGATTTGCTTCCAGCCGTGTAATTCGAGCAGGGCGGCGAGCGGCTCACGCCGGCCTGCGACGACCGCGTCCACGCCGCTGCGCGCGAGCCGGTCCGTCCAGCCCGGCTTCGTGCGCGCGATCGTCGCCTGCGCATCGAGCACGGACGCCGGGTACTTTTCGATACGGCCGTCCATCAAAATGCTGAGTTGCGGCCCTCCCAGCGCCACAGCGTAACTGCACCATTCGAGCGTCGTACATAAGAGGCGGTGGGGGGTGCCGGAGCGCGCCACCCGTTCGATCAATTCCAGCGGGTACGTACCTGCCGCGCGCTGGGCCAACCCCTGCGGGCTTCCGGCAAATGCGACGACGCCGGCGAATGCGACCACCAGCGCGGTGAACGCCGCATCGCCCCGAGGTACGCGGCGCGTAGCTGGGAAGCGCTCGTTCCCAGCGAAGGCGCCGGCGAGGATTGGGGCGGCTACGATCCCGGCAAACGGCAAAAAGGCGCCGTTGGCAAGGCCCAACATCGTGGCAAAGACGAGCAGCAGCGCGTCGCCGGCCGATCGGCGCGACGGTCCGAGGATCGCCGCCAGCAGCACCACGGCGGTAAAGCCGAGGCGATACGACTCCGGCGCGACGTCGACTGGATGGAGCGGGACGATCGCGGCCAGTCCGCGATCGATGCGCAGCGCCGCGAAGGCCTGCCACCAATATCCGATGCCGGCCGGGTTCAACAGCGTCGCCGCGGCGCAGCCGGCCGCGGTTTTCCACGCCGGCAGCGCGCTGCGCGGCTCGGCGCCGGCGTCGAGCGAGCGACCCGCGGCGACGAGCGCCGCAATCGCCGGAGCCAGCAATCCATCGGCGGAAAAATTGCACCAGAGCGCGCTCAGGCCGATCGCAAGAAATGGGCCGCCGGGCCGCTCGAGCGCGAGCAGCAGGGCCGCTGCAAACAACCATGTCGAAGTTCCCGAGCCGGGGTGCATTCGGCCGGCGAAGAGCGCAGCAGCGAGCGACGCGGCGGCGAGGGAAATCCACGGGCCCGCGCGAGCGCGTGCCCGAACTTCAACGAGCGCAAGGGTAGCGATCAGCGCGACCGCCCCTCCGAAAACGAGTGCCCCATATCCGGCCACATCGTACGCCCGCGCGGAGGCGAGCGCCGCGAGCCAACCTATCCCCGCCTTGGCGCCGTCCTGCCCGAGCCAAACCGCGAGCTGTAGCGCGGCAACGTTCGGCATCGCAGACGCAAAAATTGCGAGCACGGAGGCGGCAAGGCACAAACGCAGCGACCACAGGGCGACCGAGCCCGCGTCGACGGCCCCCGTTACGGCCGGCCCCGTTATGGATGGTGCGGCGTGGGGCCGGATCACGCGCTCACTCGCGACGCCATTTTATTCGAGCGCGAGTTGGTCGCCGATCGAGACGCTGCGCGCGGTCTGTGGCTCGACGCCGAGTTCGACCACGATTTCCGACGAACGGCAGGCGACGGCGAGACGATTCGGTTTGACGGCTTCGACGATGCGCACGACGCGGCGCTCCGCATCGAGAAAGTACAGGTCGATCGTGGCGCGCATGCCCATCGTGTGAACGGCGGCGCAACCGTCGATCCACAAGCCCTCGTCAGGCGAGACGGCGTCGCGGGGCAGCAACCCGAGGGCCCGGCTAATCGGGTTACCGGCGCGAGCCACGCGCGAAGCGAGCACCTTGCCGTTGGTGACGTTCCGAAGGACGTGCAACTTCATGCGGATCCTAAAATGACGGCAAGGCGAGGGCGAATCCGATTGCACTTGCGATATAGGGAGCGAACGCGATCGGCTCTTTTTGGCGGTGGCGCATCACGGCGACCGCCGCCGCAATCATGCAGGCTACCGCCAGGGCGAGAAGCGCCGTCTCGAAGCCGACCACCGCCGAACCGAGGGCGATCAGCTTGACGTCCCCCCAGCCCATGCCGCGGCCTTTCGAAGCGATTGCGGCAAGCGCAAACGGGGCCGCCGCAAGCATCGAGAGCGGTACGTACCATTCGCCCAAGATCGCCGCAGCGACGACGATGATGCCGATCGGCAAAAGCGTGAAGTAGTCCGGTACGATTCCGCAACGAACGTCGCAATAGAAGCACGCGACGAGCGCGACGCAGACCAGAGCGATCATCCCGAGATGCGGCATCGAGACGCCGCGTGCTGCGCTCGCAATGCCCAGGAGTGCGCCCGCTCCGATCAACCACGCCACCGGCGGTTTTCCGGGCGGCGGGCCATCGTCGAACGGCTGGATGCCACTGCACGCGGCGGCGCCCAGTTGCACTGCCAAGTATGCGGCGCACGCAAACACGAGCCCACCGAGCCCGACGATCCACAGCGGGGTCATTTTGCGAAATAGTCGGCTGCGACGCCGCCGAAAATCATTACGAAAAGCGCCGGCAGCATGAAGAGCGCCATTGGAATGACCATCTTTGTGGGCATCAGGTTCGCAATCTCTTCGGCCCGCATCATGCGCCGGTTGCGCGTTTCCTCTCCGAGCTCTTCGAGAACGTTTGCGAGGTTGGAACCAAGGCGCTCGGCCTGCACGATCACGGTCACGGTCGTCGAGAGCTGTTCCTGTCGAACGCGCGCTGCCATCGATTTGAGGGCATCGCTGCGCGAGCGGCCCAGGCGAACTTCGGATAGGACGGCCTTGAGCTCCTCGCCAAGCGGTCCGACCGCCATCTCCTGCGCGTAGGCCAACGCTGCGTTGAAGGCGAGCCCGGCTTGCACCGTGCTCGCCAGCATGTCGAGCAAATCGGGCAGGGCGCGCTGGATGGCGCGCTTACGCTTGACGATCGCCGAGCGTAACTGCGAGAGGGGCATGTAAGCGCAGGCGACGGTTAGCACGAGGATTCCGGAAACGAAGGTGAGGCTAAAGTTCCGAAAATAGGCCGCAAATGCGAGCCCCATCGTAAAACCGAAGATCGCTCCGGCCACAATCCGGGCGCCCATCTGCGCGGGAGTGACCTGGTACCAGCCCGCTTCGAATATCTGCTGCTTGAGCCGGCTGCTCTGCTCGGCATTGAACAGGCGCGCGAAGGCCGCCGCGCGTCCGCCCGCCGCCGGATCCCATTTGAGCCCTTCGAGTTCTTCGAGGCGTTTGGTCACATCGCTCTTGCCTGGAACCACGGAGATCGCCAGCAGCAACGCGGATAGCGCAAACCCGACGGCGATGACGATGATGATGAGCGGAATGCCGTAAAACATGGCTATACGTCGAACTGCAGGATGCGATTGAGTGAGAAGAGCGCCATCGTTTCGAGGGCGGCAAAGATCATGAGCGCGATGATTCCGGGCTTCGTGTGAAGCAGCGCGTGCCCCATCTCGGGCTCCGCGAAAACGATGAACGCACCGACGAGCAGCGGAAGCGCGCCGATGATTCCCGCGCCGAAGCGGCCCTGCGCGGTCAGCGAGGACATCTTACGAAACACGCGCCGGCGATCGCGAATCGTGGCGGCCAGCCGCTCGAGGACCTTTGCGAGGTCGCCTCCGCTAGCGGACTGAACCCGCACGCAGCGCGCGAACATCTGAACCTCTTGGCTGGGCATGCTCTTGGCGAGCTGGTCCAGCGCATCGAGCATCCCGATGCCGATGTTCGTCTTGCCGACGACGCGCAGGAACTCGCGGCGCGCCGGATCCGGCGCTTCCTCGGTTACGAGAATGACGGCCTGCCGAAGCCCGAGCCCCACGCGCAGCGCGCCGGAAAGCATCCGCAGCACCATTTCCAACTGTTGAACGAACCGGTCGATGCGGCGGTCGCCGCGAACCTTGAGATAGACCTGACCGCCCAGAATCGCGATCGCGAGTGAGAGCGGGAGCATCAGGATCGAGATCAGCAGCTCGGTGTGCACTGCCAAGGCGAGCGCGATCCACGCGACCACTCCCACGCCAAACACCATCAGCGCGAACTCTTCCGGCTTGACGGCCATGTCGGCACGGTCGATACGGGCTTGGAAGCCTTCGCCAACTTTGTGCATCCAGCCGCCGACGTCGCCGGCGACGCCGATGAACAGCAGTGCGAGGACGCCGAAGACGCCGGCTCCAATGGCAAAAGGGAAAGAAACTACCATAGCGTGCTGGCCGATCGAAGACTAGCCAACTCCCGAACGTCGAAATGCACGCCCGCTTCCTCGAAACGGTCGGAGTGATGCGGTTGCACGCCGGTGAACTGGAATTCGCCTAGGACGCGACCCTCGATGTCGACCCCCTGCGACTGGTAACGAACGAGCTCTTGCATCGTCACGATATCGCCTTCCATTCCGACGATCTCCGAGATGCCGGTCACCTTGCGCGATCCGTCCTTGAGCCGAGCGATTTGAATGACCGCATCGACTGCACTTGCGATCTGTTCGCGAATCGCCCGAACCGGCAGGTCGAATCCCGCCATCAGCACCAGCGTCTCGAGGCGCGCAAGCGCGTCTCGCGAGCTGTTGGCGTGCAGCGTCGTCAGCGATCCGTCGTGACCCGTGTTCATCGCCTGAAGCATGTCGAGCGCCTCGCCGCCGCGGCACTCGCCGACGACAATCCGGTCCGGGCGCATGCGCAGCGAGTTGCGCACCAGGTCGCGAATCGTGATTTCTCCGCGTCCTTCCAGGTTGGGTGGCCGCGACTCGAGGCGCACGATGTGTTCCTGAACGAGCAGCAACTCGGCCGCATCTTCGATCGTCACGATTCGCTCGTTGTTGGGAATGAAGTTCGAAAGGATGTTCAGAAACGTCGTCTTGCCCGAACCCGTGCCGCCGCTGACGATGATGTTGAGCTTGCTCTCGACCATGGCGCGCAGCAGGCCCACGCATTCCGGCGGAACCGAGCCGAAGCCAACCAGGTCGTTCATCGTCAGCCGCTGCGTCCCAAAGCGGCGAATCGTCAGCGTCGAGCCATTCAGGGAGAGCGGCTCGATGATGGCGTTGACGCGCGAACCGTCGCTCAAGCGGGCGTCGACCATCGGCATAGCCTCGTCGATGCGGCGGCCCAGCGGTGCGATGATACGCTCGATGATCGTGCGCAGATGGCGCTCGTTGTTGAATCGCTTGTCGGAAAGAACCAGCTTGCCGCCGCGCTCGACGTAAATGCTGGAGGCCCCGTTAGCCATGATCTCGGTGACCAGCGGGTCGCGCATCAGGTCCTCGATCGGACCTAGGCCTAGCACCTCGTCGATGATTTCCTGCTGAAGCTGCGCGCGCTCCTCGGCCGTGTCGATGTCGGTACGTTCCGACAAGAGCTGCGCCGCGACGTCCGCAATCTGCGTGCGCAATTCCGCAATTTTTTGACCGTCGGTATGGGCGCGGCTGGCCGCCACGACGTCGATGCGCTTGGTCACCTGCTCGTGGATCTCGGTTTTGAGACGGTCGCGCCGTTCGTCGGGCGGTTTGCGCGTCGTTTCCTTTGGAGCTTGCCCGTTGGTACCGATGACGAGGGTGGTTCCGCTGGACAGCGAGGCCGAAGGCCGCAGCGCCGTTACCGGCGCTTCTGCCGATACCGAGCTCAGGCGTTTGGCCAGCAATTCGACGGCGCGCGGGTAGTTGCGATCGCCTTTCACCGGAATCTCGCCGACGACGGTGCCGCCGAGCGCCTTCTCCAGCTCCCGGGCCGTAATCTCGGCTCGCCCGCTGCGCAGGTTCGTGACGATCCAGATGCGCCCCAGAGGAATGCCGAACTTGGCCAGATCGCCGATCAAGGATCGGGCCGCGGCGGTGCCGAGCAAGTTCGGCTCGAGTACGACTACGTAGCGCGAAGCGCGCGTCATGAACGGCCGAGCCGCGGCTGCAAACGGCATCGGCGCGTCAACCACGACTACGTCGTGCTGGTTTACGAGCTTGGCGATCAGCGCGTCGATCTCGTCGGCGCGCAGCATGAACGAATTATCGAGGCTATCGGTTAGTTGGACCGCGGTAATGCCGCCCGACTGAATGACGGAGTAGATCCCAAGAGAGCGATTTGCGTCGAATTCGCGGACGCTGTCCAGCATCACCGCAAGGTTGCGGCGTCCAGAAAGATCGGCGTCGACGGCAGCGACCTGGCCGCCTGCGCGCCGGATGGCGCGACACGTTTCGAGCGTCAGGGTGGTCGCGCCCGATCCGCCCTTGGCGTTGATCAGGACGACGATAGGTGCGCTCATCGCCCACCCGAGACGATGTGATCTCCGTCAATCACGGTCACGGCCGGCGGCGGGGCGGCGGCCATGATGGCGGGTACGTTGGCGTTGGCATTGACCATGGGATAGGGATACGGAGCCGGCGGCGGCGCGACGTTGGCGGGCGCCGGACCGGCTTCGGTGCCTTGGTCGGGTAACTCAAGCGTCTGCGGCGGCAGCGAACGTACCGGTTCCTGCGGCGAACGCAGGGCCAGGCGCAGGTTGGTGTTGAGGTCGGCCATGGTGAGTAAATTGGCTTGCTCCGGAGTCACGCCGAGCGTCACCGTTCCGGGATTTGCGTCGTCGGGCGAGGGCGTCGCTCCGGCGGTTTCGAGCGTCGTGTTGATCGCCAGCACGATCGCGCCGCGAATGATCGCGAACGTCTTCGGCGGGCTGCTCTTGCCGCGAGCGACCGAGGCCAGAACGTCGACGCGGTCGCCAGGTTGCACGAGCCCCGAAACCGCTTTGATGCGGTCGACCGGGATCGTGATGCCGCGCATACCGGGCTTGAGGCGCACGGTCAGGCCCACTTCGGCGGGCCGTCCAACCTTGGTTTCCGTGATCGTCGAGCCGGCCGGAATCGTAATGAGCGCAATATCGCCCTGCGCCTGCTGCGGATCGGCGAGCGCGCCGGGCTCGACTTCGCTGGGAGAACGGGCGGTGCGCGTCAGCATGTCCGGCGTAATCCGCGAGCGCGCCTGAATATCGCGGCTGGCGATCAGAACCGGTTTCGATTCGGCCTGAACCTGCTGGCTCTGCTGTTGAACCGACTGGAGATAGCGCAGTGTCAAGACGCCCGTTCCGATGGCTAGGACGACGGCAACGAGCAGGGTGATGCGACGAGTATTCAAAGGTGCAGCCTCAGGAACGGCGCGCTGGTGTGAGAAAGAGCGACTGCGACCGCTCCGAGCGCAATCGCGCAAGCGTAGGGCATCATGGTTGGACTAGTCGGTTTGATGGCCACCGTGCCTTGATAAGCGAACGGTCGCAAGATCAAGCCGACCGCGCGGAACACCGAGCCCAGGCGGCCCGTCGCGACGGCGAAAGCGCACCCCAGAACGCCTCCACCAATCGCGGTGTACAGCAGAAACGGAATCGCATCGGGAAAGCCGAGGGTCGCAGCCGACGCGGCCAGCAACTTGACATCGCCGCCGCCGAGCCAGCCGAACGAAAAAGCGACGTACCCGAGGCACAGTACGGCCGCCATTGCGGCCACCGCGACGCCGAGCGGCGCCCACCCGTGCAGCCCGTGTAATATGAGAGCCGCCGCGGCGAGTGCCAGAGTCAGCGCGTTCGGGATGCGCCGCGTCACGACATCGGTCGCGACCGCGATCGCGCAAGCCCCAAGGACGAGCCAAATCGCCAGCGTCACGGCCGGCAGCCCGGATCGAGTGAACGAGCGTCTGCGATACAGTGGGTCGTGTGCAATGCCATCGGCCAGTCTCGAAGCGTGTCGCCGTAGAGTGAGACGTCCTCGATGCCGGACGGCGAGACCGGCATCGAGGACTCGAGCTGGTTTCTTCTGGTCTTAGCTGAGGTTGCCGGCCGCGTTGGACAGGGAGTTGTTCGCCTTTTGGCCGAGCAGACGGAGCGCAGCGATGGCTACGATCGACACGAGAGCGATGATCAGGGCATATTCGACCAGCCCCTGGCCTTCTTCGTTACGAAGCATCGATGTGAAATTCTTGAGCACGAGTTCTCCTTAAGATGCAGTGATGTGAGTGATGTGAGAGGATTTGTCTTGGTCCGGCCGGGTCTACCGAATCGACCGTTGTTCCTGTTCTCCGGGAACCGAGACGTCCGCATTTGGTGCTTGCGTGACCATCCGGTAAGACTGTGGTTTTACTCCCGGAAGGGACGAGGCAACCACGGTGAGATAAGCACCGCGAAAGTATCCTGGGGCGACCGAGACGTCCGCCGAGAAGCGGCCGTCATTGCTTGTGAAAACCTTCGTACGAGTAAGGACGACGTCGGGAATCTCGGATGAGAAAGTTCCGACCAGTGATAGGGTTATCGGTACATTCGCCGGGCCTTTACCCGACACGCTCAGTTCCTGTTGACCAGGGACCTGGCGGACGTCGAGTGCCGTAATGGCGCCGTTTACCTGTGTCGGCAGATCAAGGTCGGTATTTGAGCGGCCGGCGACCTCGGATCGCTCAGCCAGGCTCGCCAGGGGATAATGTGACGCGATCTGCCGCAGCCGCCCGATGAAGGTCGCGGAGACGTAGAGGTCGCTTTGATAGAAGTGGGGTGGCGGGCCGTCGACCGTTTCGGTTCGATCGTTGACGTCGAAGAGACGTTCCCCGGGACGGATCAAGATGACCACACCCGGACGGGTCAATGCGACCGCGTCCTCGGGACCCAGGTACGCGTATTGGTACCCCAGGTTGGCTGCGACCATGGTTAGGGCGACGTCGTGCGCCTCGACGGCCACGGTCGCCGCAGCATATGAGGAGAGCACGAAGAGCGCTACCATCGCCAGTCGATGCACGTTGTTGACCTCCGCTTTTCGCGTGTTGGACGTATAGAATTAGTTTCGAACAGCCGATTACGAAATGTTAGTGCCGTCGATGCCGGCCTCTTGGGCCGGCGTTCGGCGCGTCCATCACTGGCCAATGGAGCTTCGCGTGGTCGTACATCGTCTTCGGGCTCTCCTGACGGGGGGAATCCTCGCGCTCGGAATCGTTTCCGCGGGCGTGCCCGCCGCCGCCGACTCCGTTACGATCCTTTCGATCCAAACCGGTCACTCGGTCATCCTTGCCGCCGCCGGCCTGACGCGTGTCGCGGTCGGCGACGGCCGGATCGCCGGCGTCGTGCCGATCGGTAGCGAGCAACTCGTCGTCAACGGCAAGACGCCGGGGCACACGACGATCTTCGTGTGGACGGGGCGCGGACGCCTAACCTATGAGGTCACGGTAACCGAGCAAAGCATCGACGACATCGCGCGCATCATGCGGGCCGCCATCAACGAACCCGACGTCCAAGTGGTCGCCTTCAATACGAACATCATCGTGCGTGGCGACGTCGCCGACGAAGCCGCCTACGGCCATCTCCGGGACGTCCTCAAGAACTTTAACGGGCTCAAAGTTTCGGGCCAAAACGCCTTCATCGTCGACGCGGTCACCGTAAAGTCGCCGCTCGGCAACCTGCAGGGTCAGCTCTCGTCGGTCCCCGGCGCCCGAGAGCTGCGCGTCGATACCGACGAGAAAGGTAACGTCATCGTCAGCGGCAACGTGCACGACGCGGCCGGCGCGCAAAAAGCGCTCGATGAAGTCAGCGGTCTGGCGGGTCCGTACCTTGCGAGTGACGGCAAAGTCATCGACCGGATAGCGGTGGACACGACGAGTCAGGTCGACGTCAAAGTGTACGTTTTGGAGGTCGACAAGACCGCCCAGAGCCAACTCGGCCTGCGCCTGCAAACCGCGACCGCCGGCGGCGGTGGATCCAGCAGCGTTCTGATCGGGAACATTTCGTACGGGCTTAGCCCGACGCCGACGATCGTCGGTGTCGAAAATCCCTACGCCCCAACGACGTTCGGCGGCGCTTTCAAGCTCGGGAACTACGCGCGCGCGTCGCTGCTCGCGCCGACGCTCGACCTCCTGTTGACGGAGGGGCACGCCAAAATCTTATCGTCGCCGGATTTGGTGACGCTGCCTGGAAAAGAGGCGGACTTCCTGGTCGGCGGGCAAATTCCGATCCCGGTTTCCAACGGGCTTGGAACGGTGACGATCGAGTATAAGGACTACGGAGTTCAACTCAAGGTAACGCCCATATTGCTCGGTGACGGCAGCATCGACACCAAGATTGCGCCCGAGATTTCCGACCTCGACTTTGCCGACGGCATCAACCTCAACGGCTTCGTCGTCCCGGCTTTCAAAACGAGCCAACTTTCCACCGAGGTCATCACCCAGTCGGGCGACAGCATCGTGATGGGTGGCCTGCTGCGCCGCGTCGAGCAGAAGAGCGTCCAGAAAATCCCGCTCTTGGCCGACATCCCGATCCTCGGAGCGCTCTTCCGGGACGTCTCCTATCAGAAACAGGACACCGACGTCGTTTTCGTGATGACGCCCACCGTCGTAACGAAATAGTGACGCAAAGCACCTCAAAATCCAAGCAGAGCGGCGCCGGGCGCCGTTCTGCTCGTTGCGTGGCTTAGGCCGCCCGCCGGGCCGGCCGAAAATCGGAAGAACGTGAACGTGCGGCAAGCGCTCGCGCCCGCGGCTCGCCTGGGGTACCTCGATGGGCTTCGTGCCGTGGCGGTGCTGCTCGTGGTCGTCTTTCATGCCCGAGTCCACCTGCCGGGCGTGCGCCTCGAGGAGTTCTTCAAGGAGTGCTCGCACGGCGTCGACCTTTTCTTCGTGCTTTCCGGATTCTGCCTCGCGCGCCCAACGCTCGAGAAACTGGCGCGCGCCGGAAGCGCACCATTCGACCTAGCCGGGTATGCGGCCAAACGCGTACTGCGCATCCTGCCGCCTTACGCGGCTGCGGTCGGAGCGTTCGCCGCACTCGGCGGCTTCTTGATGAGCCACAACCTGCCGCTCCCTCCCGGGATGCAGCCCTTCGGCGCTGCCGACGTCGCGAGCGAGTTGCTCTTCATGGACCAGGGGCTGCAGCATATCAACGCGTCGTTCTGGTCGCTTGCCGTCGAGTTCCGATGGTACTTTCTCTTTCCGCTGATGCTTGCGCTCTGGGTACGCTCGCAGCGCAGCTTTCTCGCGGTCCTGGTGCTCGTGATCGTCGCTTCAGAGTTGACGCGTGCCACGAGCACCGACGTCGGCGTCATGCCGGCATTCTTGCTCGGCATCGTCGCCGCGGGCCTGGCGCTACGCGAACATCCGGTCGTGCGATACGCACCGCTGCTCTGTCTGGCGTGCATCATCTTTGCGCTGCTCAACGAACAGCGTTACCATTTTCCGATCCAGACCAACGTCGGTTGGCATCTGGCCTCATTTTTCTTCGTGCTCTACGCCGGTTACCGCGAGTGGCTGCGGCGTTTGCTCTCGTCGCGCGCGCTCGTCACCGTTGGCACCGCGTCGTACAGTATTTATCTCGTGCACGAGCCGATCGTGGGCGCGGTCGTGTCCGCCCTTGGCGCGCGCATCGGCGGCCCTCCGGCAATGATCGTAGCGGCAGCAGCCGGCGTCGGCGGCGGCTTCGCGTTTTGGTCGGTTGTCGAGCGCCCCTTGACCGCGCCGTCGTTCGTCGCCGAGTACCTGCGGCGGATTCGCCCGTCATTCGGGCGATTGCTCGAGATCGCCGACGTCCCGGAAACGTTCGCGCTGCACGATACGCACGTCGATCGCGCCGGCGCATCCCAGGAGTCATCGCCGGTTGTCGTGGAACTTCACAGCGTGCGCGAGCTCGAAACCAACGACAGCCGGCGGCACGCGATCCGCAGGGCGTAACGTTCCCGTTCGATCGCTAGCGCTCGTCGCGCTCGCCGCTGCGGCAACCGTGGTGCTTGTCGCGACGCATGCGGTGCCCTTTCCGACGCGCGCTTTTCTCTACGATTTTCGCGCGTTCTACTGCGGAGCGAGCGTCGCCGCGTCGGGGCACGACCCATATTTGGCCGAACCGCTGCGCACGTGCGAGCACGCGATCGGCGTGCCGTTCCGGCAGGACCTGGCACAACTCGCCGTGCCGGTCCCGCTGCCCGGTTACGCGCTTCTGCTCCTCGCACCGCTCGCGCGACTGCCCTTTGCATTCGCGGGAGGGCTATGGACTCTCCTCGAGCTCGTTGCGCTGGTCGTGTCGGCGGAGACGATCGCCGCGGTGAGCGGTCTCCAGCGTAGGACGGTGTGGTCGGCGCTTCTGCTCTCGGTAGGCTTCACTTCGGCCGTTCTCGGGCAACTCGTACCGTTCGCGGTTGCGGCGCTCGGCCTCGCAGCCAGAGAGCTCGTGCTCGACCGGCCGGAGCGTGCCGCCGCCTGGGCGGTGTGCGCAATGATCGAGCCGCACATCGGCCTTCCGGCGTGCCTCGCTCTCGCAGTGTGGACGGCCCGGGCGCGTCCGGTGCTTGCCTCGGCCGCGGTCATCCTGTCGATCGCTTCGCTCGCATTTCTTGGCGTCGCCAGGAACCTCGAATACATAGTACAGGTACTGCCGGCGCACGTCCTCAGCGAAGTCGCTAACGAAGAACAATACTCGCTCGCGTACCTCGTGCATCTCGCCGGCTTGAACAGCCAGACGGCGGCGCTCGCCGGAAACCTTTCGTACGTCGCGGCGGTCGCCGGAGGCGTCGCGCTGTCGGGACAGCTTTACCGGCGTGGATATTCGGCCGCGCTACTCGTAACGGTTCCCGCGGCCATCGCGTTGATCGGCGGTCCGTTCTTGCACATCCAACAAGTTGCGGTAGCGATCCCGGCTGCGGCCATCATCGCTGGAACGACGAATTCGAAAATGGCGCGGGTCGCGCTCGTATTGCTCGCCGTGCCTTGGGGCGAGTTCGCGGAGTTGCTCGTTTTCGCGCCCATCGTCGTTCTCGTAGCCGGCGTCTTGGTCGGCGATCTCTTCGCGGCACCCGTGCGCACGTCACTTCTGGCCGGCCTCTGTGCCGCGGCCGCACTCATCCTTCCTTTCTTCGATCTGGTGCCGCGGCCGGACGCTGCCGCCGCAATCGAGCAGGTTGCGGGAGCGACGCAATTGGCAGAGGCGACGTGGCGCGCTTTCATAGAGGCCAGCTACCATCAGAACGAAGGCACGTTTCTGCTCGCGAAGCTTCCGACGTTCGCGGCGCTTCTCAGCCTGTTGCTTGCGTCATGGCAGGTTGCGCAACGAGGCGCGCTTCGGAACGATACGCCAGCGCCAGGATAACGCTCACCCAGACGATGGCGAGGACGCCGATATACACCTCGCGCGGCGGACCAGGGACAGGGAAGACGTTCATGTGGGTCAGGTACAGGAGCGGGGCGCACACCGATCCGACCGCCGTCACGAAGCGCATGCGCCGACTTTCGTGCAGCGAGGCTACGGCGACCGTCCACGTAAGATAGTGCGGATAGATGCTCGGGCCGGCCGCAAGTGCCGCCCAAGGCCACCACGCTAAGGCGTCGAGCTTCGGCTTTTCCCACCAGCGTCGTGCCAAGAGAAGCGCGATCGTCGCCCCGAGCGCCGCCTGCGCGGTCACGCCGATCGCGATAGGGCTGCGAAGGCCCAGCATTGAGGCGAGCGCGAGGCCGGGCGCGGAGAGCGCATTAAAGATCGGCTCGCCGCCCAGTGAGAAGCCGCCCAGCAGAACGCGCGACGATACGTACATGGCCAACCCGGCTACAAACGCGCCCGCGACGCTAGCGGGTATTGCCCGGGGGCGCAAGCGCAGGACGTACAGCAGTAACGCAGCCAAGGCGAGCACGGCGACGCTTCTCACGCCGACGGATAGCACGCACAGGGCGGCCGCGCCGCCGAACCAGCCGCGCCTCCACGCAAAATACGCTGCCGCCAAGAGAGCGAACATGACCACGTCCCCGTGAGCGAAGGCGACGAACTCGGTGATGACCAACGGATGTAAGACGAAGCGGGCCGCGTGGTTGACGCCACGCGTATCGCGGTCGGCTCGCATGAGGATAAACGCTACGATCGCAAGCGCAAGTACGCCGAGAAGCCGCTCCGCGATGAGATAAGCCAGAAGCGGTGCATGCATGAGAACAAGGGCGAGCGAAGCGTAGACGAAGACGAAAACAGGCCCGTAGTTGCACGTGCGCGCGTACGCGTGCGAATCCGGGAATATACCGAGCAGGGCGCTTGCCCACGGCGAGTGGCTAGAGTCGAACGCCTGGGGAACGTAGGGGCTGAGGTCAAGCGGGCCGGCCTCCAGCCCGTAGAGGGCGTAGGCGTAGGGATCGCTCGTCGGCAGATACGGCACAAAGAGCATCGTGATTCCGCCGAGCGCAAGCGCGAGCCACACGCTTTTCGCGGAAAGCATGCGGGAGCGGCACATCGCTTCGTAGGCGGCGTATGCCACCAGGTAGGCAATGGCAACCGCAAGCAGCAGCGGCCAGGCTTCGCTCGTGTTCTGGACGATCGGAATTGGGGTCAGCGCACGGTCGACGATGTGGGTCGTGACCGTATTGCCCTTCGTAAAGTCATACGCGGCGCGCGCCGAGGGGACGAGCCGGTACGCGGCTAGGTCCAAGGCCACCAGAGCCGCCAGCCAGATTATCTGGGAACGCCCCATATCGGTCTATTTCGGCTCAACATCCGTCCTCGCGCACCGATTACTGGAAAGCGATGCAAACGATCGGCCTGTCATTCGTTTTGATTTTCCTGCTCGGACAGGCTGCGGCGCAGGCGGGCGTGATCGAGTTAGCGGGGGGAAGTGCGCCGGTCAGCGCCCCATCGGCCCACCCCTCCGCTCGGCCGAAACCCGCGCGAAAGGCCCCCATCCGCGCACGGGCTGCCGCGACCCGGCTCGCACCGGCCTTCACGCCCTTGCTCAGCACGCTCCAAGGCTACTTGTTGCGCATTGCGATGAGCTACGTCGGCGTCCCGTACGTGTGGGGCGGCAGCTCACCCGCCGGTTTCGATTGCTCGGGTTACACGTGGTATGCCTTCGCCCGGCTCGGCATCGCCATTCCGCGAACGGCCGACGCGCAGTTTTATTCCGGGCGCCCCGTAATCGGAAACCCGTCGCCGGGCGACCTGGTCTTTTTCCAAACCTACGACTACGGTCCGTCGCACGTCGGCATCTACCTTGGCAACGGTTATTTCGTCAATAGCATCGCGCAAAACGTGCACGTCGCAAGCTTCGAGTCGGACTACTTTCGCAGTCGCTATCTCGGTGCCCGGCGCTATCTCCCGGGGTAGGCAGACAGATGCGCGGCCCCGCGGCAAGATGACGGAGCGCTGGAAAAACGGACTGCTTGTTGCGCTTGTCGCTGCGCTGGTTGCTGGGAATGTGTTCGTTGCCGTCGCCAACACCTCGCACGTGAAGGCGTTTCAATACGACTTCGTCGCTTTTTACTGCGCCGGTCAAGTTGCAAATGAGGGGCGCGATCCGTATCTGACCGAGCCGCTGCGCACGTGCGAGCATCGCATCGGGCAAGCCTTCCGTCCGGGCAGCAAGCTGGCGATTCCCGTGCCGATACCGGGTTACGTCGTGCCGCTTTTCCAGGCGTTCGGCCACTTGCCGTTCGTAATTGCGGACGCGCTTTGGATCGTCTTACAGATATTCGTATATGCGCTTGCGGTGTACGCCCTCGTCCGGTTGACGGGGCTCTCGCCCCCCGTCGTCATGGCCGCGACGCTACTCTCGGTTCTGTTCGTCTCACTCATTCTGGGACAGCTCGTGCCACTCGCCGTCGCCGCCCTCGTCTTCGCGGCGCATGCGCTGGAACGCAACCGTCCGCGTAGCGCTGCAGTGTTTGCGACGCTGGCGACCATCGAGCCGCATTTGGCGCTGCCGGCGTTGGCCGCACTATTCGCGTACGCGCCACGCACGCGCAAGACGCTTCTTCTGTGCGGCGGCCTTCTGCTCGGTTTGCAGCTCTGCTGCGCCGGCTTGCGCGGCACAGTCGAATATGTGACGGCTGTGCTGCCGGCGCAAGTTCGCGCCGAGCTCCACAATGAGGAACAGTACAGCGCGAGCTATGCCGCCGTCGAACTTGGCGCCCAAGACCAGCTCGCCGAGCGGATCGGGACCGCCAGCTACGCACTTGCCGCATTGCTCGGCGTCGGGCTTGCCGGCGCGATAGCGCGACGACGGCTGGGTGACGGATCGCTCGTCCTTACCCCGCCCGCCGTCGCTCTTTTCGGCGGGCCGTACCTGCACATACAGCATATCGCAGCGGCTGTGCCCGCGGCTCTCTGGCTCTATGCGCGTGCTCCCAAGCAACAGCGAAGGTTGGCAGCGCTTGCTGTTTTGCTACTGGCGATCCCTTGGGGAGCGTTCGTCGATCTGATGAGCGTGCTGCCGCTCGTCGCATTGGCGACGGTCATCTTGGCGCGCGATCTCTTGCGCCTGCGTTTCACGTTCGCACTCGCCCTCGGCGCACTTGCGGCCTGCGCCATCGTCGGTGCGATGAGTGCCTTCACGGTGCGCCCTCCGGCCGATTACTCGATTCTCGGTGGTGCCGACGCTGCGTTCCTCGCGGAGCGAAGCTGGCACGTACTTATCAATACGACCTTTCACGGCAACGTCTTGCTCTTCACCTTAGCCCGCATCCCGACGTGGCTTGGGCTCGCCATTGTGTTCGCCCTCGGCGCGCAAGCGGCTCGCGGCGCCGGTCGCGGGCAGGATTTCGAGGCGCACGGGAACCGCGGAGCGGACGCCCAACGGACGACTCCGCTCGATCACGAGCAGACTGAGGTCGTGCCGGCCTGGGGCTAGCGAATTCGCGCCGATCGTCCCGCGAAAGCCGCAACGCAGAAAGCCGTCGTCGTGCTGCCGCGCTGCGATGTCAGGCCGGGCGAAGCCGTAGGTCGAATGGATGCGGCGACCGTCGACGAGCAACGTCACGTTGCGCGCAACGACGCCGCTGCGTGAATCGAGAGCCCAGCCTTCTACGGAGATCGGTGCGTCCGCGGCGACGCGCAACGTCGTGAGTCCCAGCGGCGTAAACGTTGGTCGTCCGTCGACCAGATCGATGCGCGCAAACGCTTCCAAGTCCGCCGCACTTGGCCGCAGGGCCGGTCCGTAAAAGCGAGCTTCGAGGGTCTTCAATCCGAAGAAGGCGCCACCGATCGCGTACAGCAAGAGGCCACCCGTCATCAGCGCGGATAGCGCGGGGCGGCCGGGGCGGCGGAGCACTCGCGGCGCGTACGCGATCGCACATAAGGTCGCGGGCAGCAGAAAGGGAAGCCAATAGCGACCTTGTCGCCCGATCTCCCCGCCGGTGTAAATGAATAGGACGATCATGATAAGGTTGAAAAAAGCGTACGAATTGAACGGCGTGTCAGCGAGCGCAATCTCGATGGCAGTCGCCCAAGAGCGTCGCCGCCCTACCAGGACGAGGCGATGTATGCTGCTCCAAGCGCGCATTGTGACCAACGTCAGCGTGACGAGGGTGCCAATGAGGAGCACCCGATCAATGAACTCAGTCGCGGCCTCATTGCCAAAGAGAATCGGGGTTGCCGTCCAAGAGATAGCGCCCCAATATGTCTTGAAGCCGATTCCGCCGCCGAAGATAACGTAGAAGGCCCACTGCAACATTGCGCCTACGTAGCCGGCCGCCGAACTGATTCCGTGCCGCGCGGCGTCGTGCAAGCCGCCGGCGTAGGAGGCGATCCGCGAGTTGCTCAGTTCGCCGCCGGACGCAGTAACCCACGCGCAGATCGCCCCGATGGCAAGTGCCGGCCCGAACAGTATTGCCAGCGAAGTCAGCCTTGCGCCCATTGGCTCGCGCCGGCGGTGCATCTGCGCGCACTGCGCGGCCAAGACCGGTATGCCGACCGCCGCCAGGTACTGCAGCTTTGTGGCAGACAACAATCCGAGCGCGATGCCGAGCATTATGGTATCGGCGAAATTGGGCAGGCGCCGCAGTCGAAGGGAGAGATACAGCGTGAACGACACTAGCGCAAACGCAAGGTTGTCGGGCTGAACGTACGACGATACCCACGAGGTGAGCGGAAGCCATCCGGCAATCGCCGTCGCTGCGAGAGCGAGCCATCTACCGACTCGCAGCTCTCGCGCGATCCCGTATGTTAAGAAAAGGCTGATGGCCAGCGTCGCAACGTTGAGCGCGCGCGCCGCGAAATAGGAGAAGCTCAGCGAGTGTGTTGCCGTTTGCGCGACTCCGATAACGAGCGCTTCCATGACATAGTAGAGCGGCGCATACGATCCGACGACGTAGGGCAGCCGCGGTTGGTTTCCCATCAGAAAGGTCGCGCGCGGGCGCGGAGCACCGCGATCGACACGCGCGAAGTAGGCGGCCGTGCCGTAACCTACGGGCGCTCGGCCGTTCGCGTTATAGCGCATCTCGCGGAAACCGGTCACCGTCTCGAGATAAGCCGTCTGTGGGTCGACGTCGGTCGCGGGACGTCCTTCACGGGCGAGGACGGGTCGTTCGGCAGAGACAATGGCGAAAGCGTAGTCGGCGTGAGCGCTCTCATCGGGCGACTGGAAAAAAGGCACGCGCACGACCCAGATCATGGCCAACGCGACAGAAATAGCGACAATCCCCAGGAGCGCCACGCGGAACATCCTTTCGGACGACGCGTCGCCCGAGCGGAGCGTGCCGTTAGGGGGTCCAGATTGGAACGTCGAGCGCATGGCGGTCTTGTCGTATATCGTCCCGCGCGCAGCCACTCTTGAGGGCGGCTGGCAACGCGCTGCAGAAAAGCTGAGAGCTTGCCGAAAACTCGAGCATGCGGGTTCCTCCATCCGAAGCCGCCGTGGTGATTCTCAACTGGAATGGCGCTGGCGAGACGGCCAATGCCCTGGACAGCCTGATCAGCTCAGGGCTGCCCGCCAGCCGGCTCATTGTGGTCGACAACGGTTCGTCGGGCGACGACGTCCGGATGTTGCGCGCGCGGTATCCCACGATCAAAATGATCTCGATGCGCAACAATCACGGCTTCGCTCGAGCCGTCAATATCGGCGCCGCCGCCGCATTGCGAGATGGCGCTCGCTACATCGTGCTTTTCAACAACGATGCGTGGATTGAGCCGGGAGTCGCCGTCATCCCGACCCTTATCGACGCGCTTGCCGCAGACCCGACGCTCGGCGCGGTTGGTCCGCTGATCGTCGAGACCGATGGAGACGGTGCGGCCAGAATACAGTCAGCCGGTTATCGCTATTCGCTCTTCTTCCCGATTGCACGTGGGCAGTTTGCCGGGGCGAGGGCTGATGGCGAGCGCCGATACCGTGCGGTCACCTGCTTAAGCGGCTCGTGCCTTGCCGTAAGCGCCGAAGCCTTCCGAAGAGCCGGCGGGCTCGATGAGGACTTCTTCCTGTACGGCGACGATGTCGACTTCGCCCTACGCCTGCGCAAAGCGGGCTACGCAGAGCGGCTCGTTCCCCAAGTTCGCGTATTCCACCGACGAGCCGCCTCCAATGGGATTGCTTCAAGCCGCCACATTTACACGGGTTTGCGTAGTACTCTGATCTTGGTGAAGAAGCACGCGCGCTGGTACCACCTGCCGTCGGCCACGTTGACGCTCATCGCGGCCGCCATCGCGCTTACGGCGCTCAACGCAAGGGCAGGCCGCTTGGATGGAGCCGGAGCGTCTCTACGTGCGTTTCGCGATTTTCTGGCCGGACGCTGGGGCGGTTACGAAGGCAGCTGGGCGCCCGAACCGTTATTCTCCGAGCTCGAACCGCTACGCTTCGGAATCCCGGCGGCATAGGGCGCTCGCTTCCGTGCTGCTCCTCCGTTAGCGCTGGCTGCTCGTGTTGGCTTCGATTAGAGCGAGTTTGCGCACGATCGCGATAAGCTGCGCCTCCTGGCGCTTGTGGCGAAAATAGAGATTCGCGCCGACAAAGAGTCCCGCCATGACTGCGAAGTAAAGCAGCAAGTCCGTGCCGCGCCCGACGCCGAGCAGGCGCGCAGCGTAAGAAGCAAACTGAGGGAACACCACTAGCGCCAGGCCAAGTGTGCCAATTCCGACGACCGCGGCAACTTGCCAACCGTTGAGGCGGTGGCTACCCACGTAGAGGCCGAGTAATAGGATCGCCGCGCTCAGGACTGAAACAATCATCCGCAGGTCCTAACGCGACCATGCCGCGTAGAAGAGCTCGAACACGATTTTTACGGAATTGGACAACGACTGACCCTTCCGCATCGAGTAGGCGCTGTAGCGAACAGTCGTTGGAACCTCCACGTAGCTGAGCCGCTGGCGCGCGATTTGCGCCAGGATTTCCGATCCGTGAGCCATTCCCGCGTGGCGGAGGTCGATCAGTTCGGCCGCGCGCCGAGTGAACGCGCGCAGGCCGTTGTGCGTATCGCTCAGCGGCAGTCCGGTCTGCCAGCGTGTGAAGGCTATAGCCACACGCAAAACGAGGCGGCGGGCGGCGGTCATGCCTTCGGTCGCGCCAAGAAAGCGCGAGCCGAGCGCAACTTCCGCCTTCCCCGAGGTCAGCGCCTCCAGCATGACGTCGATGGTGGAAGAATCGTGCTGCCCGTCGGCATCGAATGTACAGACGTAGTCGGCACCTTGCGAAAGGGCGTACTCGATGCCGGTTTGCGTAGCCGCACCCGCGCCAAGATTGACGGCGTGTTGGACGATCACTGCGCCCGCGTCTCGGGCCAGGGAGGCTGTCTCATCGGCAGACCCATCATCGACAACGACCACGCGCGGCAGAAAGCGCGCAAGACCCCGGAGGGTCTGGGCGATAACAGCCGATTCCCGGTAGGCCGGAACGACGACCCAGAGGTTCCCCACACCCTCTGTATCGACGCCTAGCCCGCCATTTGTGAGCCTTTCTTTCCGCCGGGGCGCTGGCTCAAGCGCTTGATGCCGCGTAGGTCCATCTCGGGGCCGAGGGGGTTCCTAGAACTAGGCCCGTGACTTCCTTCGTGTGCCGTGCCGACCGGCCTTTAGGCTGCCGATATCCCACCCATGACGCAAGGTCACGCGCGTGGCAGATCGCCGCTTCGGATAGGCATCAACGTGCTTTTTCTCCTTCCCGGCGGGGTCGGCGGCACGGAAATTTATATGCGTAGCCTGATCTCTGCCCTGGCCGGAGCGGACTCACGCAACGACTATTTCATCTTTCGCAACGCCGAAACCGGGCCAGATATAGTACCGGAGGCTCCCAATTTTCACGATCGTCCCCAGCCGGTGCACGCCGCCTCACGCCCTGCGCGCATTGCTTTCGAACAGACGCGATTGCTGATCGACGTCGAACGTCTCAAGCTCGATATCGTCTTCAACGGTGGCTTTACGGCTCCGCTCCTGTGCCGTGCGCCAATGGTTACCGTCTTTTACGACTTGCAGTACAGGAGCCACCCACAGTACGCGCGCTGGTTCGACCGCCCCTTTTGGAACCTCCTACTTCCGGCATCCGCTCGGCGTTCGCGACACATCGTCACCCTGTCAGATTCTGCGAAGAGGGACCTCACGCGATTCTACCCGTGGGCGGAAGATCGCATCGTGCTGGTGCCGCACGGCACCGAACGCGGGTTCCAGAACGTCGCCGCGCGCCGCGAAGCGCGACCACCAAGCAAGCCGATGATCCTTTCGGTGTCTACGCTGCATCCGCATAAGAATATCGATACGCTGCTGCGTGCGTTTGTCCGATTCAGGGAACGGCGCCCGGAGTATCGCCTCGTTATCTGTGGCTTGAAAGGCTTCGAGACGGAGCGCTTGCTGCGGCTGCGGGCGCAACTGCAACTGGAAGGGGACGTCGACTTTACCGGCTGGATACCGCGCGCCGATTTATACGAGCGCTTCGCCCAAACGCGCGCCTTCGTCTATCCCTCGCGATTCGAAGGCTTTGGGATCCCCGTGTTGGAGGCGCTGACCGCTGGCGTACCAACCGCCTGTTCTGACATACCGCCGTTGCGCGAAATCGCAGGCGACTGCGCGCGCTACTTCGACCCGAACGACGATCGCGCGATGGCAGCTGCCCTCGAAAACGTGACTCAGGACGAAGCGCTGCGCCATCATCTGATTCGAGCCGGACGCGACCGCTCCTCAATGTTTACTTGGGACAAAGGCGCTCGGCGCTTGCGCGACGTTTTCGAGAGAGTCGCCGCGAGGGAAGCGTGATGGACTCGTGACGCGCTCCCTACTGGACGAGACCGATAGGCTGCTGGCACGCGTGATCCCACGGCCGCTACGCGTTCCGTTGCATTTTACCGCGTTGCGTCTCGCGAAACGCGGCGAGCAAGCGATGTTAGCGCGTATCAGCGAAATCTGTCCAGCGACCGGCCGCGCTCTCGACGTCGGCGCCAACCACGGATTGTATACCTTCGCGCTGGCCCGCCTCGCGGAGCGTGTCGATGCCTTCGAGCCTCAGGAAGAGTGCGTACGAAATCTGCGCGCCTTCGGCAAGGTGTTCGCGCCCAACCTCAAGGTTCATAATGTCGCGCTTTCCGACTCAATGGGAACGGTAGAGCTCAACGTGCCCTGGTTCGAGGGCCGCCTCGGGCGGGCGACGCTCTCAGGGCAAGCAAGCATCGACGTTCGCTCGGATCGCTCCGAGACCGTCACGGTATCCGCCAAGCGCATCGACGATTTTCGTTTTTCTGACGTTGGGTTCGTCAAGATCGATGTCGAGGGGCACGAAGACCGGGTGATCGCGGGTGCCACCGAAACATTGCAACGCTGCCGCCCGATCCTTCTCGTCGAGGTCGAACAGCGTCATCTAGCCTCGAGGCGAATCGAAGACGTGTTCGCTCGCGTGGAAAACCTCCGTTATCGCGGCAGCTTCTATCGGCGTGGAGTTCTTAGCGACCTCGACGAGTTCGATGTGAAAAGGGACCAGGCGGCTTTCCTCGACGACGCCGACGCGGTGTTCGACGAACGCTACATAAACATGTTTATTTTTCGCCCGGGGTGAGCTCTTGATGCAGATGATATGTAAAATGAACCGTCGCCACCGCGATCCAATCCCAAGTCTCCGCGCCGCAGCTTCAGCCGCTTCCCAAGAACTCAGTAAGCGACGCTCATCCTGTGACTCGAGTGGGCGCCGCCTTGGCGCTCAGGGCGTGCCAAATCTCGCGGAGGAATGAGGCCGCGTCCATGACGAGCCCGATCGTCTGTGTTCCGCGGTCGGTCAGCTTGGTCACGCTGGCCGGGTTGATGTCGACGCAGATCGTCTTGCAGCTCGCCGGGAGCAGGTTGCCGACGGCGATCGAGTGCAGCAGCGTGCAAACCATCAGCGCCATGCCGATCTCGGGGACATAGCGCCGCATCGCACGCTGCGCCTCGACCACGTCGGTGATCACGTCGGGTAGGGGGCCGTCGTCTCGGATCGATCCCGCGAGCACGACCGGCATTCCCTTGCGGTACGCTTCGTACATGATGCCGCCACGCAGAACGGAGGCCTCGATCGCCGGGCCGATCCCGCCCAGGGCGCGGATGCGGTTGACCGTTCGCAGGTGGTGGACGTGACCTTCCTCGACCGGAAAAGCGTCGTCCAGGTCGACGCCTAGCGAGGTGCCGAAAAACTGCGACTCGATGTCGTGAACCGCGAGCGCGTTGCCTGCGAAGAGCGCGTCGACGAAATCGTGACGAATGAGCTGCTCGAGGTACTTGCCGGCGCCGGTGTGCACGATCGCGGGGCCGCCGACGAGCAGAACGCGCTTCCCCTGCGCCTTGGTCGCGATCAGCTCGCGCGCGACCTCGGCGATCAGCGATTCCTTCGGCTTCTCGCTCGAGACCGCACTCGACATGAACTCGAAGACTTGTTTGCGCCTGGGCCGCTGTAACGCTTGCACCCGGACGCCGCTGTGACCGACGACGACCGCATCGCCCGCTTTGATGTCGGAAGGGGGCACCGTGCGCGCCGAGCCGTCCTCGACCACGATCGCACAGTCCATCTCCGTCAGCGCCACCTCGACCCACTTGCCGGCAACGCAAACCTCAGTCCCGAGGTTGGTCGTCGCGTAGAAGTTATCGGGTAAAATGCCGTCGCCGGGCGCGGCCTCCATCACGGCGTCGCTGTCGCCCGCAACGACGGCGCCGATATCGCGCAGTTTGTCAAGCAGATCTTCCAGCGCCGCAGCCGACTCCGCCTCGATCCGCAACCGCGCCGTGCTCGATTCGGTCGCGGTTTTTCCCACTGAAAAGTTGTCGATCGTGTAGCGGGCGAATTCGTTGTCCATGATCAGCTCGAGGACGCGCCCGAAGACGCCCGAGTCCAGGATGTGCCCGCGCAGCTCGATTTCCCGGACGAAGGCTCCTTGGCCGTTCATCGAACTCTCCGCCATGTGGGACTGACCTTCGTGCCGACGCCGCTCGGCAACCTGCGCGACGTCACGCTTCGCGCGCTAGAGGTGTTGCGCGCATGCGACCTCATCGTGGCCGAGGATACGCGCGTGACGCGTCGCCTGCTGAGCGCGTACGGCATCGCGGGCAAGACGCTTTGGAGCTACCGCGAGCAGAACGCCGCGGCCGTGACGCCTGCGATTTTGGAGCGCGCCGCAGGCTCTTCCGTAGCGGTCGTCAGCGACGCCGGCACGCCTGGCATCTCCGACCCCGGCCGCGACCTTATCCGCGCCGCGCGTGCCGCGGGCGTCGCCGTCGACGTCCTGCCGGGTCCGGTAGCATTCGTGTGTGCGGCCGTCCTTTCGGGGTTCGAACTCGAGGGGCTCGTCTTCGGTGGATTCGTACCGCGCACGGCCGGCGCACGTGAGGCCATTTTACGCACGGCGTTGGGACGCAGCGCCGCAAGCGCTTTCTACGAATCGCCGCGCAGAATCTTAACAACCCTCGAGGTGCTTCAAAAGCTCGCGCCGAATGCGCACCTCTTCCTGGCTCGCGAGTTGACGAAGCTGCACGAGCAGCAGATTCTGGGGACGCCCGAAAACGTGCGATGTGCACTCGAGCAGCCCGTGCGTGGCGAGATCGTGCTGGTCATCGAAGGAAGTGCCCTGGAACGCGAGCACCTAGGGACCGTCGATCTTGAGGCGCGCGTCGATGCTCTGCTCGAAGCCGGCCTTTCCGTCGCGGGTGTTGCCAAGCGGCTCGCCAACGAGGGCGCGGGCGAGCGAGCCGAAGTTTACGCGCTAGCCGCGGCGCGTAAGCGCGCGCGCGGCGCAAGCGAGCGCTGAGCGCACCACCACAGCGCGAGCAATCCGAACCACGTCGGCAGCTTCGTCAGCACGATTTCGAGCGGCGTGCGACCGTCGCGGTTGCCCATCGTCGCGATCCACGCGTTCCACGGCGCTTGCGCAAGCGCGTTCGGATCCGAGACGCGCGCCAAGAACGGAGCAGGATTGATGAAGTGGTTGTGCGAGAACAAAAAACCGAAGGCCGGAAGCTCGGTCAACGATTGCCACGGGACGGCGAGGCAGCAGATCGCGGCGAGGAGCATCGCACGCGAGCGAGGCACGTGCCGAAGGAGCAGAAACGCAAGCGGGATCGCCGCCGCCATCTGATGGACGTGCACGTATGGGCCACCGACGAGCGCGAGCGCGGGAGGCGTCAGCGCGATAAAGGCTTCATCGCCGTACGCGCGCGCGAGGCGGTTCGCGAGCACGACGCCGGCGACGACCATCGCAATGTAGGAAAGTGAACCCAGCTCGAGCGCGAAGCCGGGCGCGGCGCCGAGCTGGTGGGTTAGCGCACTCAGACCGTATTGGGCGTCCCATTCGAGGCCTTCGCCGCGCGCTTGCGCCGGGAGTACTTGCGTCACGTATTCGAGCCAGCGTGGCCAGCCGGCCGCGAGCGAGACCGCCGCAAGCCCCACAACCAGGATTGCCAGCAGACGCCGCGAGCGCGGGACGAAAATGCCGAGCGCAATGCAGACTGGCACGGCGAGATGCGGTTCGACCAGCGTGGCGCCGGCGGCGACCGCAGTGAGCCCGTAGCGCCGCGCCCGTAACGCGACCGCCGCAACGCACAGTGCGCAGATGACGAGCGGAACGACCTGCCCGATTAGGACCGAGGCATACCCTTCCGAAAGAATCAGCCCTGCGAAGACGGCGACGAGCGGCTGCGAGCTTAGACGCGCAACGAGCGCGATGCTTCCGCCGGTGGCAGCGGCCAGAAGCACGAGCCAGATCGTGCACGCGGCGCGAAACGAGAAAGGCGAGAGCAGCGTGAAAACAGTCAGCGCATACGGTGGCAGCGGAGCCGGAACGACCAAATTCGGGACCGCCGTCAGGTGCGACTCCGCCAGCGCCGCGCGCTCGCACGAGCGCAGCGGCTCGACGCGGTAGGGGTCGGCGTGCGCCGCAACTGCGCGACCGGCGCAGTAAAACGCCGTGAAGTCGATCGGGTCCGTTAACGGGCCATCGCCGACCTGCGCTTGTGCGGTTCTTACGAAGAACCCGAGCACCAAGACGGCAATTGCGCTCGCGCAAAGCGCGCCCAGCATTCGCTTCACGGCATAGCACCCAAGGCAATCGCTTCCCTGCGCCGCCGTCGCGTTACGTCGCACGAGACAGGAATATCAGTACGAGCAGTCCGCTCCACGCCGAACGTCAATCGAGTAGGCATGCAGCGCCGTGCGGCCGTGGGGACCAGAACGCCCGCAGGTCAGCTGGATTGGCGATCGGTCCCTGGGACGCCGTGCTGCATGAGCTGCCGCGCCAAGTGCGCTGCGCCGGCGAACATATGGCTCTCAAGGTGTCCAGAACCGCGCAACGTCGCGTCATGCCACCGCCATCCCGGCCTGCGCTTCCGCTTTTCGCCCCGATCCTGCCAGCGCGCAAGCATAGCCGGCGATGACGATCAGGCCGAACCAGGTCGGAAACTTGATCGCAAAGCGCTCGCCGTTGGTTCGACGGTCGTCGTAGAAGCCGCCCGAACGAATCATTCGCATCTCGGGGATTTCCGCGATATCGTCGGGCCGGGGCGCTGGAAAGCGAACGGAGGCGGCTGCGTTAGGTGGCGCGATCGCCAGGAGTCTTGCGACCGCCGGCATTTCGGCGATCGTGCCCCACGGAATCGCAAGGCAAACCGTCGCTACGACCAGCGCCGGGCGCGGGCCGTAGCGCACTAAGAGCAAAAGCGCAAGCGGTAGCGCAACGGCGATCTGGTGAATGTGTAGAAAGGTCCCGCCGATCAGCACGAACGCGGGAGCGGCCAAAATCGCGAATGCTGCGTCGGCCGTTTTACGCGCGATGTTGACGCCGGCCCATATCCCGAGCGCCAGCATCGAAGCATAGGAAAGCGACCCGAGCGCGAGCGCCGATCGCTCGCTCAAACCGAGCGCGTACAAGAGTGGCGAAAGCCCATATTGGCCGCCGAATGCGGTGACCTCAGAAGCGGCGTGCAACGGTAGTACGGTCATAAAGTATTGCACGACCGTCGGCGCTCCGACGGCGAGTAGCGACAATGCGGCGAGAACGGCGCCGCCGATCAGCAGTCCGCGGCGCAACCAGGGAAAGGCCACGAAGGCGGCGAGCGCGGCCGGCAGACCCAGGTGCGGCTCGATCATTGCAAAGGTGAGCAGTGCGGCGGCCGGCGCGGCACGCCGTTGACGGACCGCGAGTGCTGCCAGGGACAGCGCGCAGAGCACGGGCGGGACCACCTGCCCGATGACGAGCGAGCCGTAAGCCAGGGCCATGAAGAGCGCTCCGGCAACGACCGCCAAGCGCAGTCCCGTCAGGCGGGCGACCGCAACGATCGTGGCGCAAGCCGCAGCCAGAAGCGACGCGAGCCAAACGATCGTCGCGACGCGGAACGGCATCAGCGCGAACGCCGCAAAGAAGAGCTCGGCGTAGGGCGGATGCGGCGCGGGCAGCACGAGGCCGGCCTTGATGTGCAGACCGGCCTGAGCCGCCGCGCGCAATTCGCACGACTGAATCGGCTCGACCAAGTAGGGGTTGGCGTGCAGTAAGACCGCCGCTCCGGCGCAGTAAAACGCGCGAAAGTCGGTCGGGTTGGTGATCGGACCGTCGCTTCCGGGCCGCACGAACGACGGCCAAGACGTCCAAACGAGGATCGCAAGCGCTCCGAGCGTCGTGACAAGCATGACGGTCGTTAGGGGCGGGCGGTTCAACTCGAACCGCCCGCGTAGGTGCGCAGATCGCCGATAGACGGCCTCCGGAGGAGCCTCATCTTGGGGTTATCGGAGTCGCCGAAGCGGGGCGTTATGCCGAAGGAAGGGCGGCTGCGGGGATTCGGCGACGGCCGGCAAGCGCGGTGAGCCCAGCGATAGTCACCACGCCAAACCAGGTCGGTACCTTGGTGAGAATCATCTCCGCCGTCGTGCGGCGGTCGCCGCCGGCAAAGTTGGAGCGTTCGTCGGCCATCTCGGCGGCCTCGGCGAGATCGCGCTCTGCTGGCCTCGGCTCGGTCGCGAGCGCGAAGGCTCGCGGCGGCGGCGGCGGCGCGGCATTGAAGCGGTGGTTCACCGCTCGCAAGGTCACGAAGAATTCGAGCGGTACGGCGAGGCACACCACGGCCGCAACCGCGAGCAAGCGCTGGCGGCCGCCCGCGATCATCGCCAGCCCCAGCGGAACGGCAACCACCATCTGCGTCACGTGGATAAAGACGCCGCCGATCACGGCAAACGCCGGCGGAACGATCGCGGCGTAGGCGCCATCGTCGAAGCGCCGAACGGCGCAGCCCGCCACAAAGACGCTGCATGCGCACGCGAGCGCGTACGAAAGCTCGCCAAGATCGATCGCCCTTCCGGGCTCGAGCCCGGCAGCCCATAGCCAGGTGCTCAAGCTGAACTGAGTTCCGAGCGCGGTCAACTCGGAGCGCGCGTGCAGCGGAAGCACGCGGCTGACGTATTCGAATGCGGTCGCGGGCGCGACCGTGACGACCGACAAGCCGGCTAACGCGATCGCGCAAACGCCGAGCGGCAGCCGCGCTCGCGGAACGAAGAAAAAGCTTGCAGCTGCAGCCGGCAATGCAACATGCGGCTCGATCATCGCAAGCCCCAACATCGCCGCAGCAAGCTTTGGTCGCTCGAGGCGAAGAGCAAGCCCCGCGGCGCAGAGCGCGCACAGGATCAGCGGGACGACCTGGCCGAGCATGATCGAGGTTATCGCCTCGCTGAGGAAAAGGGTGGCAAGCACCGCCCCGAGCGGTATCCCGGTTAGACGACGCACGAGAAAGGCCGTGACGAACAGCGTTGCGATCCCCAAAAAGAACCAACTCGTGCTAGCGACGAGAAACGGCAGACGGGCCAGCAGCGCGAACGGCGCGAGTGCGTACGGCGGCAACGGTGCCGGTAAGACCGCCCCGGCGCGCATCGGCGTGCCGAACGTGGCCGCCGTCTTTCGTTCGCACGTGCGCAGCGGCTCGGTACGGTAGGGATCGGCGCCTCGATCGATAGCCGCGCCCGCACAATAGAATGCCCGAAAATCAGCCGGATCCCGGATCGGGCCGTTCGAGTGGCGGCACAGGTCGACGAACGCAAGGGCCGCCGGCCACGCAAAGACCGCGACCGCCAAGCCCAATACGGTGAGCCGCGCTGGACGACTTCGCTTCATCGTCAGGATCTTCGGCTCGCAAGCGACCGCAGTTCATCGCGACAGCCTAGCCGCCGCCCGGCGCTGGAGAGCCCGAATTCGGCGTGCGGCCGAGCGCAATGGGCCGGGAAGGACCCGCGAAGCAGCGAACGTAGCGCGACCTCATGGCCGACCGCGCATTCTACGTCACGACGCCGATCTATTACTTAAGCGGCAACCCCCACATCGGGCATGCGTATACGTCGATCGCGGCCGATGTCTTGGCGCGCTTTCACCGCTCGCGCGGCCCAGCTTTTTTCCTTACCGGGACGGACGAACACGGCCAGCACGTCGCCGAGGCGGCGCAGGCGGCCGGCGTCGATCCCCGCACCTGGACGAACTCGCTAGTCGGCAAGTGGAAGGAACTGTGCGCGCGCTTCGACGTCCACTACGACGACTTCATCCGCACGACCGAGCCGCGCCACGTCGAGCAGTGCATCGCGGTCTTCGAGCGGCTCAAGGAAACCGGCGACGTGTACCTCGGCACGTACGAGGGTTGGTATTGCACCAACGACGAGACGTTTTGGCTGGAGTCGAAGCTGGTTGACGGTCGCTGCCCCAATCCCGAGTGCGGCCGTGAGGTGCAGTGGTTATCGGAGGACAACTGGTTCTTCGCCCTCTCGAAGTACCGCGACCGTTTGCTCGCCCATTTTCGCGACGATCCAAGCTTCGTGCGACCCGAGCGCTCCTACAACGAGATGATGGCGACGCTCGAAGCCGGGCTAGAGGATCTCTGCATTTCACGCGCCAACCTGGACTGGGGCGTTCCGCTGCCGGGTGGCGGCGTCATGTACGTCTGGCTGGATGCGCTGTTGAATTACATCACGGCGCTCGGCTGGGAATCGGGCGACGAGCGCTTTAAGACGTTTTGGCCGGCCAACGTGCAGCTCGTCGGCAAGGAGATCGCGCGCTTCCACACGATCATTTGGCCCGCCGTCCTCTGGGCGCTCGGACTCGAATCCCCGAAGTGCGTCTTCGCCCACGGCTGGATCACCATCGGCGGCGAGAAGATGAGCAAGAGCGTCGGCAACGTCATCGATCCGTTCGCGCTCGCGGAGCGCTTCGGCGCCGACGCCGTTCGCTATTTCCTCTTGCGCGAAGCCCCGTTCGGGAGCGACTTCTCGATCAGCGAAGAAAAGGTCCGGCAGCGCCACAACACCGACCTCGGCAACGATCTGGGCAACCTCGTACGGCGAACGCTCGCGATGCTCGAACGGTATCGAGGCGGTCGCGTCCCCGCCGCGTCGTCGCCGTTCGGCGAGCGTTTCTCGGATCTCGGGCCGCGCGTCGCCGCGCACATCGAGCGGCTCGGCTTCCGCGACGGGCTCGAGTCGATATGGGAGCTGGTGTCGGTACTCAACCGGACGATCGACGAGAAGAAGCCGTGGGAGCTCGCAAAAGCCGGGCAAGCGCCGGAACTGGACGCCGTCCTCTACGACCTGTGCGAGGGCCTGCGCTGGCTCGCGCTGTTGCTCGCGCCATTCATGCCGGTAAAGTCGGCACAGATTTGGCGGCAGCTCGGCCTCGAGGGTGAACCGGACGGCGACTGGCGCGACGAGTTGCGCTGGGGCAAACTCGTGCCCGGAACGCAGACCCGGCCTTCAGGCGAGAAGCTCTTCCCGCGCATCGAATCCGACGCGGCCTAAGAGCGAGGCGACGATCGCGCGATCGCGCGTTACTGATTGTTGTTGGCGAACGTGAGGTTCGGAAAATACGGACGCAGCGCCTTACCCAGCGACGCTGCTTGCTGCGGCGTCAGTTCGAAATCCGGCAGTGGCGGCGGAAGCGGCGTATGGCGGAGCGCGACGACGTCGGGGTGAGCAAACGGGTCGCTGCGCGGTGGAAACCGGATGGGCCACGGAACGTCGCCTTGCTCGAACGTTCCGTCCGTGTACGTGAATTCGTAGGCGACGTAGTACCAGTCCCAGCCACCCGATCTCCATTGCGAAATCGGATGGTACCAGCCCTCACCGTGCTGTAAGGTGCCGAAGACGCCTTGCATCTGTAAACCGTAATGCTTGGGTGCGGCCGGCGTCTCGCGAGGCACGGCATGAAGCGGGTCGGTCGCGCTGCGCGCTTGGGCGATCGTTTTCGCGAGGTCTTCCTCGATCTTCGCGAGTTGCTCTTGACTCATTCGGCCTGCGCCTGGTTGAGCGGGAGGCTCCGCCAGCGCCAACTGGCGCGCCGCGCGGTGCTTGGAGGGTTCGGGCGTGCGCGCTGGAGCATCCGCCAACGAACGGGCTGGATGCTGCACCGGCCGGGGCGGCTGCGGCGTCGCGTGCTCGACCGGTTTAGCGAGCTCGTGCGGGGCTTGCCGCGCTGCGGGCTGTTGCGGAACCTGCTGCGGCTGCGGCAGCGCGGCGACTCGTTGCGGCGTACCGGCTTGGGCGGCTTGGCGGTGATGGCCCGCGGCCGGCTGAACCGGAACGGGCTTCGGCCGTTTCGCGATCGTTACCGCGCTCGATATCGTGACGATCTCTTTATCGCGCGGCTTGACGTGCTGCTTGATTGCAGCCGCAATCAAATGGGCCCCGAGATCGAAGGCCGTCGCTAAGATGAGGACGTGCAGCACTAGGGAGACCAGCAGCGTCCGCTTGATGATCAGATCGCTACGCCAGGGTTCGTTCGAAGTGATCATGCTACGATGGGCGTACCATGATGTTCGACACGCATGCCCACGTTCACGACCCAGCCTTCGACGCGGACCGCGAGCCCATGCTGGCCCGGGCCAAGGAGGCGGGCGTCCGCCGGATTCTCACGGTTGGCACGGATCTGGCGAACAGCCGCTCCGCGGCCGAAGTCGCGGCGCGCTATGGCCTCGACTACGCAATCGGCGTCCATCCGCACGAAGCGAAGGACGCGCCGCTCTACCTCTTCGCCGCCCTGGACGCGTTGGTCGCCGAAAACAAGGGCGGCTTGCGGGCCATCGGCGAGATGGGACTCGACTACTACTACGACCATAGCCCGCGCGAGCGCCAGCGCGCCGTCATGGTAGAGCAACTTCGGTTTGCGCAAGAGCGCGGCTTCCCCGCGATTTTCCACCTGCGCGACGCGTTCGCCGACTTTGTCGAGATCCTCGAAGCGCAAGGCCGGCACACGATCCGGGGCGTCGTCCACTGCTTCACCGGCGACACCGAACAGGCGCGACGCCTCGTCGGCTTCGGGTTGTCGCTCGGCATCGGCGGCGTCGTCACGTTTAAAAATGCGTCCGCTCTGCGCGAAGCGGTGTGCGCTGTCGGTCTGCCCCATCTGGTGCTCGAAACCGACTGCCCATATCTTGCACCTGTGCCCCACCGTGGACGCCGCAACGAACCCGCCTACCTCTCAAATGTCGCCGCAGCCCTCGCCGAACTATTCGACGTCCCGCTCGAGGAGATCGTGGCTCGGACCTCGGACACCGCCGCGGCTCTCTTCGGAGCGTAACAAGCCCGGCCTATCCGGTCCTTAGGCCTTCCTGGGAGAAGTGACCGGGGACGCTTAGACGATTGGCGGGACCGCGACTCCACCGGCGCCTTCGGCACCGGCTCCGCAGAAGAGCCCGCCGAGAAAGTTCGCGGCCTTCGTGAGAAGGTCGCCGGCGGTCGCCTGTCCCTCCGGCGTCGATAGCGCTGCAGCCAGAGCCGTGGCCCCGGCGGCGGTCGCCGCGGCACTCGATTGGTTCGTGGCGGCCGAGGCGGCTCCGAGCACACCGTGGGAAGCTGCCTCGCGCGATATCCGGTCGACGCTCTGGCTCGCGGCAGCGAGGGCCTGCTGCGAAAATCGGCCGAACTCGGCTGCTGCCGCGCCTGCCAAGCAGGGGCGCCCATTTGAGGAGATACTGTTCATGATGCTCGGCGCCATCGCGACGCGAGGCATGAACGGCAAGGTCCGGCCCGGAACCCTGGGAGTCCTAATCCATGGAAAAATCGGCTTACGTTCGCGAGATGTTCGCGTCGATTGCACCACGCTACGATGCGACCAACCGGCTTCTCACCGGCGGCGTAGACGAAAGCTGGCGCCGTCGCGCCGTGCGCGAGCTGTCCCCGTCGCCGCGCTCACGCATTCTGGATCTGTGCTGCGGCACGGGCGACCTGACGTTTCACTTGGTTCGCAAGGAGCGTTCGCTGCGCGTAACCGGCGTCGACTTCTGCGGTCCGATGCTTGAGGGCGCGCGTCGCCGCGCCGCACGCGGGGCGGGCGCGGCTGAGGTCGACTTTGTCGAGGCCGACGTCATGGCGCTTCCTTTTGCCGACTATTCCTTCGACGGCGCGATCATGGGGTTCTCGATGCGCAACGTCGTCGACATCGTCGCGACGCTACGCGAGGCGCGGCGCGTGCTCGTCACCGGCGGCCGCTTTGTGAATCTCGACGTCTCCAAAGCGCCTAATGCGCTCTTCCGGCGCGCCTTCGACCTCTACTTCTATAACGTCGTGCCGCTGCTCGGCGGTTTGATGAGCGGCTCGAAAAGTGCGTACCGCTATCTGCCGAACTCCTTGACCAACTTTCCCGGCGCCGACGAACTGGCCGCGCGCTTTACGACAGCTGGTTTTCGCGACGTCCGGTACGTCCGGTTGGCGGGCGGGGCGATCGCCGTTCACGTAGGGACGGCGTGATCGAGCGCCCGGCCGGTGCCGAGCGCATCGCGGCGCGCTCCGATCGCGATCTTTACGTTCTCGTCGAAGAGTTTTTTGAGACCTCGTTTTCTACCGACAACGCGGTGATCACCGAGGCCGTGCGGCGCATGCTTGCCGCCGGCGGCAAGCGGCTGCGGCCCCGGCTGACCTTGCTCGCAGCGGAATCGAGCGGCGCAGACGCGCGCGAACATTTGCCGCTGGCCGCATACATGGAGCTGATTCACGTCGGCACCCTGATTCACGACGACGTGGTCGACCGCGCCGAGACGCGGCGCGGCGTCAATGCAACGGCCGTCGACTACGGCAACCGCGTGAGCGTGCTTGCGGGCGACTATCTCTTCGCCTGGATCTTCAAGAACGTTACCGCCAACTACCCGGCGCCGATCCCACACATTCTGTCCTCGACGCTGGCCGACATCACGGATGGCGAGGTGTTGCAACTGCGTGCGAGCGGCCGGCTCGATCTCTCGATTCCCGAATACATCGAGATCGTTATCAAGAAAACCGCGACGCTCTTCGCCGCATCGGCCGAGTGCGGAGCGATCATGGCCGGCGCGCAGCCGCTGCGCGTCAAAGCCTTGCGCGATTTTGGCCTGCACTACGGGATCGCGTTTCAAATGCTCGACGACTTGCTCGACCTGACGGCGAGCGAGGCTGAGCTCGGCAAGCCGGTCGGCAACGATCTGCTGGAACGCAAAATGACGATTCCGTTAATTCTGGCCCTCGAGGCCGGCGAGCCCGAATTCCGTGAAGCGCTGGCACGTTTCTACGGCGGCGCCGACGGCGAGCTCGCGTCCCAAGGGCAGGGGCATATCGCGAAACTCGTCGCCGGCGTCTGGAGCAACGGCGGTTTCGCCAAGACACGCGACCTAATCGCCGTTCATCTCGAGCGCGCCAAGCTGTCGCTCAAACCGCTCGGCTCGGCGCCGGCCCGTTCGGAGCTAGCGGCCCTAGCCGACGCGCTCGCACGGGAGAGCGCCGCCCGCACGCGGTAAGAATACAGACGAGAAGGGTCGCTAGACCCGTGGAAAGGTTCACGGCACCCAATGATATACGTCGCAATGTTCGGCAACCCGATGGAGATCGCGCTCCTGGTCGGTGCAGCCGTGTTGCTGTTCGGGGGAAGCAAAATCCGCGACGTCGCACGCGGTTTGGGAGCCGCCAAGAAAGAGTTCATGGTCGGCCAAGCGGAAGCCGAGGTCGCCGCCGAGCGCGCCCGCGCCGAAGCCCGCGCGCAAGTCGAAGCGAACGCGGCCGGCTTCGCCCCGAGCGGGCAGGTCAACGAGCCGCCGCCGGATCCGACCTTATCGGCGACCGACCCGCGCCTTTGATCCGCTGACGCTTGTTGGCGCAACGCCCGCCCCAACCGGCGCTCGGCCCAAAACCGGAGCCGGCTTGGGATCAGAAGGAGATGCCGTTTACGGAGCACCTGCGGGAGCTCCGTAAGCGTCTGATCGTCTGCCTCTCGACGGTCGGCATCCTCGCCGTGGTACTGTTTTGGCCCTCGCAGTTCGCGATCACGTGGCTCAAGAACGAATACCTCGGCAGCTCGATCAGGCTGCACGCCTTCGCGCCGACCGACGTGATTTTCACCGAGTTCAAGTTCTCGATTTACGGCGCGCTCGTGCTCGGCTTGCCCGTGCTGGTCTATCAGATCTGGATGTTCATCGTGCCGGCCTTTCACCCGCGCACGCGCCGAGTCGTCTACGTCTACACGCTGCCCTCCGTGCTGCTCGCCGCGGTGGGCATCCTTTTCTGCCATTTTTTTATCATCGGCCGGGTTCTGACCGCACTGCTCGCCATCACCAACACGGTCGCCGAAGAGACCTTCGGCGTCGAAGCGACTCTGAACATCATCCTGCTGACGTTCCTCGCGTTCGCGCTGGTTTTTCAAACGCCGATGATCATGGTGGCGCTGGCCAGGATCGGACTCATCAACGTGCCGATGCTGCGCCGCTACCGGCGTTACGCGGCGATGGGCATTCTGCTCTTCGGCGGCCTCGCCGCTCCCGACGCTTCGCCCGTGACGATGTTGCTGATCGCGACGCCGATGTACGTCCTCTATGAAGCCAGCATCTGGATCATCCTTCTGCTCGAGAAGTCGTGGAAGCGCGAAACGCTGCGCGCCTAGGCGCAGACAAGCTCGCCGAGCGGCTCGACGCGCTGCTCGGACGGATTTCGGACTTCTGGTTCGGGATGGCCATGCTCGCGGTCTGGGGCGTCATGACCTTGATCGGCGTGGTCGTCGACCAGGGGAAAGAGCCTGCCTTCTATTTCACAAACTACGCGCCGCCGCTGGCTCGTCTCGTGCTGCGCCTGCACCTCGACAACATCTACCATAGCACGGGCTACGTGGCCGTCATCGGCTTCATCGTCGCGTGCATGACGCTCGCGACCTTCCGGCGCGTCATCCCCTCCCGTTTGCCTCCGCTGCGAGCCGTGAAGATCGACAAGATCCCGCTGAACGCGAGCGTCGTCGTGGACGGCGACGAGAGCGACGTTCGGCAGCGCGTCGAGCGCTTCTTTAGCGAGCGGGGCTGGCTCGTGCGCAAGCGCGAACTGGGCGGCATCGAGTGGACCTTCGCCGACAAGTTCAACTGGGCGCGCAAGGGCGTTCTGATCGCACACGTCGGCTTCGTGCTGATCGCGGTCGGGACGACGATGTACTGGAAGTGGGGCTTCAGCGGCCAAACCGCGATCGTCGCCGGCTTGGCGCAAACGATTCCGGAAACGGGGGCGCGCTTCCAGCTCGACCGCTTCAACTACCAAATCGAGCCGATCCGTACGAAAAGCGGAATCGTCTACCAGCCGATCGACTACGTATCCCAGCTAGAGATCACCGGTCACGACGGCATAAAGCGCCATCTGACGCTGCGCGTCAATCACCCGCTCGACGTCGACGGCACGTTATACTATCAGGCTTCGTACGGTTCCGCGGTCGACTTCGGCGTCACCAAAGACGGCCGCCCCGCGAGCGGCGCGCCGGGCGCAGCGCTCTTGGAAGGGGAAGGCTTTCCGTTAGGCCAGACCGACCGTTCGGTTCAGTACGAGCGCTTCGTCGGCACGATCGACCGCAACGGCGGCGTCAGCCCCGATCCGCGCGCCAACAATCCGGGCGTCATCCTCACCGTTTTTGACGGCGACCAAAACATCGGTTCGGTGCTCGTCCCGCTCGGCCGCTCGCTCGATGTCGGCAACGGGTACCGCGTCGACGTCGGATCCTACACGCTCTACAGCGGAATCCAGTACCGCCACGATCCCGGAATTCCGCTCGTCGGACTCGGCGCGTTCGTGCTGCTGACCGGCCTATGCATGTCGTTCTATTTCTTGCCCGCGCGCCTTTACGTGCGCGTCGACCCCTGCAACGATTCGCCCGAGGACCGGCCGCGCTGGTCGATCGGCCTCGCCGCAACGACCGTCAAAGGCTACGAGATTTTCGAGGAGCAGTTCGCCGCGCTGGTCGAGGCCTTGCGCCACGCCCAGAGCGGCCACGCTTTCCAAGCGAAGCCGTCCGACCCGGCATTTGCCGTTTCTTGACCAAGGGCCGCGGCACGACCGCCCGGAAGCGAGGCAGCCACCATGAACACCGACCAGATCCTAATCGTCATCGCCATTTCGGCCTACATAGCAAGCGCGCTTGCGCTCTTCACCTATTTCCTATCGCGCGAGAACGTCGCCAAGCTGGCCGGAATTCCGTTCGCGTTCCTGGGCTGCATCACGCAGTTCGTGGAGCTGGGATATCGCTACGAGTCGAGCAAGATCTGGCCGCTGACCAACCTTTACGGATCGCTCTCGCTCTTTGCGGCAATGAGCGTAGCGATCTTCATCGGCTTCGCTCTGCGCTACGACCTGTGGTTCATCGGCGGCTTCGTGCAGGCGCTGGCCGCGATCTTTCTCGCGTACGGATTGACTTGGAACGAAGGGTACCTGCCCGCCGTGCCGGCGCTGCAATCGTATTGGATCAAAGTGCACGTGCCGCTCGTCGTGTCGTCGTACGCGGCTTTCATGGTCGCCTGCGTGACCTCCGTCGTGTATTTGATCAAGTACTACGCCGAGCAGAACGTCGGGCGCAGCTCGATGGTAAGGCTGCGCACCGCTGCCGCCGGCCCCGCAGGCGCTGCAGGCTTGCAGATGCAGGCCTTGGCGCCGCCACGGCCGCGTTCGATCATCGTGGGTGACGCGCCCAACCTCGAACGCGCGGCCGCGGGCGGGAGCGCGCTGGCCGGCTGGCTCGCGTCTTTCCCGAGCCTGGCCAAGCTGGACATCATGACCTATCGCATCATCTCGGTCGGCTTGCCGCTGTTGACGGTCGGAATCATCACGGGCGCCTGGTGGGCCAAAGAGGCCTGGGGCGCCTACTGGCAGTGGGATCCGAAGGAGACGGCCGCACTCTTCTCTTGGACCGTCTACGCACTCTACATGCACCTGCACACGCGCAACGCGTGGCGCGGTCTGCGCAGCGCCTGGCTCTCCGTCGCCGGTTTCATTTCGATCATGTTCTGTTATCTCGGCGTCAACATCTGGATCAGCGGGCTGCACAGTTACAAGATGTGACCACCTTACGAGCACCATCGGCGCGCACCGTCGACGCGCTGCCCGTCGTAGCGGGATACGACCTGCTCGGCGAGCGCTTCGTCGAGCCTCGCGACCCGACCGCCCTGCCAAATCCGTATCTGGTCGCTTTCAACGCCGGAGTCGCTGAGCTGATCGGGCTCGACCCGGCGCAAGCGGCGAATCCGCGGTTTCTCGAGTTGGCTTCGGGCAACGCGCGCTTTGCCGGCGTCCGCTCGTACGCGGCGGTCTACGCTGGGCACCAATTCGGCGTTTACGTGCCGCAGCTTGGCGATGGGCGGGCAATTACACTGGGTGAGGTCATCGCGCCGGACGGCGAGCGCTGGGAGTGGCAACTCAAAGGCGCCGGCATGACCGCCTACTCGCGGTTCGCCGACGGGCGCGCGGTGTTGCGCTCGACGGTTCGCGAATATCTGTGCAGCGAAGCGATGCACGCGCTCGGCATTCCGACCACTCGCGCGCTCGCCATCGCCGGCAGCGACCAGCTCGTCTACCGGGAGCGGCCCGAAACGGCCGCCGTGCTTTCGCGAATCGCTCCGTCGCACGTGCGCTTCGGCACCTTCGAGTTCTTCCACCATCGCGACCAATTGGCCGAGCTCAAGACGCTCGCCGACTACGTCATCGAACGCTTCTATCCGCAATTCTTGCAGGCCGGGGACGAACGCTTCGGCCTGCTCCTTCGCGAAGTCGTCCTGCGGACCGCGCGTTTGATTGCCCGGTGGCAGACGGTCGGTTTTCAGCACGGCGTGCTCAACACCGACAATATGTCGATCTTAGGGCTGACGCTCGACTACGGGCCATACGGTTTCATGGAGGCCTACGATCCGGCGTGGATCTGCAATCACTCGGACCCGTACGGCCGTTATCGTTTCGAAATGCAGCCGACCATCGGCCTTTGGAACTGCCGCGCGCTCGCCGTTGCGCTCTCGAGCCTCGTCGAGAAGGACGCCGCGCTCGAAGCGCTTGCCGCCTACGAACCGGCCTACATCGATCACCTGCAAGCGCTGCTCCACGCGAAGTTCGGATTGGCGCAAAACGCCCCGGACGACGTGGAACTCTTCACGCAATGCTTTCGGGCGCTGCTAGATGCGCGCGTCGACTACACGACGTTCTTCCGCCGGCTGGCCGAGGTTTCGCGCGAAGCGACCGAGGAGGACGATCGAATCGCCGAACTCTTCGCCGACCGCGCGCCCTGGGAGGCTTGGCTCGAGCGCTATCGGGGCCGCCTGGAGCGAGAGGCGGGCGACGACCTTGCGCGCCGGAGGCGCATGCTCGCGGTCAATCCCAAGTACGTGCTGCGGAATTACTTGGCGCAAAACGCAATCGAGGCCGCCGAGCGGCGCGACTTCGGCGAAATCGCGCGGCTCGCGGCCGTGCTTCGCCGTCCCTTCGACGAGCAGCCGGAGCGCGACGCATACGGAAGCCTCCCGCCCGACTGGGCCGCCGGGCTCGAGGTCAGTTGCTCGTCCTGAAGGCTGGACCTGGAAGGGTACCCCCGGATTTTTCAGTCCGGGCAGGCGCCACGGCCTACATTTGTGGTTGTGACGGAAAAGTCGCTTTGCTATCCTCTCACGCGACCCTGGGCATAACTTTTTAGGGATCCACACTCGCGTGCGAAGGGAAAGCTAGCGTGGCAGCACACGAAGCGCAGGCATATAAGGACCCCGGTAGCCCCGAGGAGCAGTCGCGTCGGACGTTCCTAGCCAACGCGACGCTCGGTATCGGCGGCGTCATTGGTCTGGTGATTGCCATTCCAAGCCTGGTCTCGCTCATCCCCGAGTCGCTCATCAAGCCGGACAAATCGATCGGCGGCGTCTGGGCGCCCTTGAGCGACGCTGAGTTCAAGCAGCTCGAAAGCCGAACGGACAACCCCGTCAAGATGACGTTCAGCTTCCAGTACGCCGACGGCTACTTTCCGCCGCAGCCCGACGACCAATTCGTCTGGGGCATCAAGCTCACGCCCGAGCAGGTGGAAACCTTCCAGCAGAAGCGGCCCGACCTTTATACGCCGGCGGGCAAGATAACCTATCCCGCGGTCGTGATGAGCTTCGTCATTTTCAGCTCCATTTGCCCCCACCTTGGGTGCCGTTACGAATGGCATCCGGAGGCGACCCGCTTTATTTGTCCGTGCCACGGCTCGCAATTCGGCATCCAAGGCCAGCATTTGGCGGGTCCGGCACCACGTGGCCTCGATCCGCTTCCGTTCCGCGAGAAGGACGGAAAAGCGGAGGTCACTTGGATCCAGTACAAGTCGCAGGAACCCGATCGCGTCATCGTAGCCTACAGCTGATCCATGCTCGCACCGCGTAAACCGGAGAAGGGGACCACGGCGTGAACGGACTTCTCGCTTGGCTCGAACAGCGCACGGGCCTCGTCAGCCAGACGACCGACTTTCTGACGGAGGACGTGCCGGGCGGCCCAAGCTATTGGTACGTCTTCGGCAGCGCGACGATCTTCTGCATGATCCTGCAGATCGTTACCGGCATTTTCCTGACGTTCTACTACGCGCCTTCGACGGCATCGGCGTACGAGTCGACCAAATACATCTACGATAACGTCCCGCTCGGCTGGTTCGTCATCGGCCTGCACTATTGGGGGGCAACCGCGATGATCGCGCTGCTCTTCATGCACATGCTTCAGACGCTGCTGTGGGGAGCGTACAAGGCGCCGCGCGAGTTGATGTGGGTCGTCGGCATCCTGATGCTGGTTTTCACGCTCGTGCTCGGTCTCACCGGCTACCTTCTGCCGTGGGACATGAACGCGTACTTCGCCTCGCAGGTCGCAATCAACATCGCCTCGTCCGTGCCGCTCGTCGGGACGGCCGTCCAACAGTTGCTCAGCGGCGGCCCGGGAATGGGGACGCTGACGATCAACCGCTTTTTCGGCCTGCACGTCTGGGGAATGCCGGCGCTGCTCATCCTGCTCGCGGTCGGTCACTTGGTCATCTTCCGCCACAACGGCGCGGCCGGACCGCCGGCCGACGTCGACAACAAGAAGCTGCCGCAGGGGCGCTTCTGGCCCGATCAGCTGTTCATGGACGCGTTAGCATCGTTTCTCGTGTTCGTCGTCATCGTGCTGCTCGCGATCTTCCAACCGCCGCTGCTCGATGCCAAGGCGGACCCGACGCAGAAGTTCATCGCGTATCCGGCTTGGTATTTCCTGGCGCTGTATGGAATGTTGCGCATCGCCGGGCTGACCGGCAACTTCGTCGCAATCGCCAACCTGTTCGCGACCGTTCTTATTCCGGGCGCCCTCGTGACGCTGCTCATCCTGCTTCCTTGGCTCGATCGCAACCCGAGCCGCCGGCTCGCACGCCGGCCGTGGATATTAGGGCTGACCGCGCTGTCGGTCGTGGCTGCCGTCGGCCTCTCGATCTACAGCCAACTAGCGATCCAACAAGAGCAAGCCGAGGGCAAGACGACGGTGGCGAATGTCGCGCCGCAGCCAATGGCCGCGGGCGGCCCGAAGGGCGGGGCTGCGGGCAGCAACATAGCCGGTTCCGGCGGAGCGGCTGCGGCCGGCAACGGCGCGCAAGTCTTCGCCACCAACTGCAGCAGTTGTCATGGCGCATCGGGCGCCGGGGTGCCCGGCGCCTTCCCGCCGCTCGCCGGAAACCCGTACGTCGTGGGCGATCCGGCGCTTGTGATCCACACGGTCGCGTACGGCCTGACGGGTCCCGTAAAGGTCAACGGCAAGACGTACAATGGATCGATGCCGGATTGGAAGGGCAAGTTGAGCGACGCCGACATCGCGGCGGCGATCACGTTCATCCGCAGTTCGTGGGGAAATAAAGCGACGCCGGTCAGTGCCGCCGACGTCGCAAAAGTACCGAAGTAACGGACGAAGCGGCTAGCGCGCCGGCGGCGGCGTTTCGGCCGCAAAGCCCCGGCAAGGGGGACCGGCGTACAGGTAGAGCACGTCGTCGAGTCTGACCGCGAGCGTGCGGCGGGCGCGTCCGTACGTCGGATCCGGGGACGGGCGGCGCCGCGATGCGATCACGAACGCACGCGGCGCGCGGCAAATCGTTTGCCTGGGATCGGCTGAGGAATCGTGCGTCGCTTCATTCGGCGGATCGAGCACCGCGACACGCGGCCGCGTGTAGAAGACCAGCGCGTTAGGGCCGGAAACACCTTGAATGGCGATCGCGTCGCTACCGCGCAGGTCGCGCTCGATGACGGCTGCGAGCGGCGGGATCGGTTTGAAGCGCTCGACCAGCGGCTCGCCGAGAACCGCGACGATCAGCATCACCGCGACGCTGGTCGCTCCGAGCGCAAACGGACCGAGCCAGGCCGAGTCACGCCGCATCAACAGAAAAAAACAGAGCAGCGAGCCTGCAAAGATCGCGACGCCGAGCCAAGTGAAATCCCAGCGCACGGCATGCAGGTCGCCGCTGAGGCGATTGTCACGTGAGAACGCCGAGATCGCAAAAGCGAGACCGAGGATCGTTAGCGGGACCACGGCGGTCCATGCCAGGGCGGCACGCCGGTCGTCGCGATCGACGATGCGGTCGAACCACACCGCGACCAGAATCGCAAGCGCCGGCAGCTCGAGCGCGACGTAGTTCGGCAATTTCGTCTGCGCGAAGCTGAAAAAACAGAGGGGGAGCACCGCCCAGCAAAGGCAGAGCCGCGCCAAGCTTCCGTTGGGTCCGAGCGCCTCGCGCCAGCCGGCGATCGCGGCCGGCACGAAGAACGCAAACCACGGGAAAAAGCCGAGGATCAGAACCGGCAGGTAATACCAAATTGGCCCGCTCTGATTTTCAATCGTCCCCAGGTAGCGGCCAAGGGTGTAGTGACCGAACAACGCGGCGAATGCAGCGGGACCGGCCGCGCGGTAGAGAGCCACGAGCCACGGCGCAACGATGATAAGGAAAAGCGCCAAACCGCCGGCCCAGCGCGCGCGCGATGGAAAGACGATCTGCCTGCCGAGCACGTGGTCCCACAGCATCCAGGGAACGACCACAAGCAACGTGATGGCGAGCGCCACGGGTCCCTTTGCAAGCGAACCGAAAGCGAGCGCAAGCCAGCCCCCGTACCACCACGCTGCCCCGCCCGTGCGCAGCGCCGCGAACCACGAGAGGATCGCGAGCGCGACGGCCAGATCGAGCAGCGCGTCCATAATAGCGAGCCGTCCCACGACGGCTTGCATCAACGACGTCGACAGAATCATGGCGGCCAAGAGTGCCGCGCGGGAGCTCGCCAACCGGGCAACGACGTACCCCACGGCCGCCGCCATTGCGATCGTGGCAAGCGCCGACGGAAGGCGCAACGCGAACTCGGTGATGCCCAGCATACTCGCAAAGGCCGCGGCAATCCAAAAATAGAGGGGCGGCTGGACGAACCACGGTGCGCCGTTGAGATGCAGCACGACCGGGTCGTGGAAGAGGAGGATCTCGCGAGCCACTTCGCCGTACGCCGTCTCGCTATTGTCCCATAGCGTTCCCACGCCAAGGCCGGGCAAGGTCGCGACCGCAGCGACGATTGAACCGATCAACGCTGCCCGCCACGACGCCCGAACCACTTGGTCCAGGGTTGGGCAGCCTGCCGAAAAGTCCCGCGCACACGTCGTACCGAAGAGATGCCCATGCCATCCTCCTATGCGATCGCGCTCGATCTGCGAGACCGGCGAGTCGTGGTCGTCGGCGGCGGCGACATTGCCGAGCGCAAGGTCGGCGGACTGCTTGCCGCGGGCGCAAAGGTCGCAGTGGTCGCACCCGAGGTCGTCCCGGCACTGCGCCGCCTCGCGCTCGAGGGACGCATCGAGATCGTCGAACGACGCTTCGTCGAGAGCGACGTCGACGGCGCCCGGCTGATCTTCGCCGTCACCGGCGATCCGGCGGTCAACGGGCAAGTCGTTGCGGCGGCACGCTCCCGCAACGTCCTCGTCGACGACGCATCCGACGGGCGCCGCGGTGACTTTACGACCGCTCTCGTGCATCGCGTCGGGCCGCTGACCTTTGCGATCGACACGGGCGGCCTTGCGCCGTCCTTTGCGAAGCGCGTGCGCGACGAACTCGCGGCAACGTTCGATACCCGTTACGGCGAGGCGGCGGAGGCGGTCGGGCGCGCGCGAAGCTTCGTTCTCGCACGCGTCGCGCCGCCGCTACGCGCGCGCGTGATGCACGCTTTGGCTGGTCTCGACATCGACGCGTTGGCCTCGCTGCAGCCGAGCGCGCTCGAGGAATTCGTCGTCGCGACGGTCGCGCAGCTGGAGGCTTGCGCCTGCGACCACGTCGTCGAAGGTCACGGCGCGGCACTGGAGGGGCCGCTGGTCGCCGCCACTCGCGCAAGCCCGCTCGCGCTGCGTCAAACTCAAACCGTCATGAGCGCGCTCGCGCTGCACGGCGTGGCTTCGACGATCCTCGAGGTTTCAACGCGCGGCGATCGGATCCACGATCGGGCGCTGGATGCTCTGGGCGGCGACGGCATCTTCGTGAAGGAGCTCGAACGCGCATTGCGCGAGCGCCGCGCCGACTACGCCGTCCACTCGTGCAAGGATCTGCCGAGCGTGCTTCCGCGCGATATGCGCATCGTTGCGATCGGGCCGCGCGAGGATGCGCGCGACGCATTCTGCTCGGAGCGATTCCCGTCGCTTGCGCTACTGCCGCCTGGTTCCATCGTCGGCACGTCGAGTCCGCGCCGGCGCGCACAGTTGCTCGCGACCTTTCCGGCGCTGCGGGTGGAGACGATCCGCGGAAACGTCGACACGCGCTTACGGCACCTGCGCGAGGGCCGGTACGACGCGATCGTCTTGGCAATGGCAGGATTGCTCAGGTTATCCGTTCGCGCAACGTTCGTCGAACCGATCGAACCCGCGACCATGCTTCCAGCCCCCGGCCAAGGGGCGTTGGCCATCGAATGCCGGGCCGCCGACGCGGAGCTTGCGGCGCGCATCTCGGCCGCTTTTGGGGACGTCTCGAGCGAACTCGCCGTAACCGCCGAGCGCGCATTCCTGCGCGAAATGCGTGGCGGATGCCAAGCTCCGCTCGGCGCCTTCGCCCGCTGGGAAGGACGCTCGCTGCGTCTGGAAGCGACGCTGCTGGCGCCCGACGGGTCGCGTCAGATTCGAGCGCAACACGCATTTGAGGTTTCCGACGCGGCCGGTGCCGAACGGCTAGGCGTGGAGGTCGCACGTGACCTTCTCGGTCGGGCCGACGGCCAGCTCTTACGCGAAGCCCTTCCGGCTCGGGAACGCCACGAAGCAGGCGACGAACTGCCGCTTGCAGGGCGAATTTTTTTGCTGCCGCGGACGCAGGCACGACCGAGCCGGATCGCCGCAGCACTGCGCACGATTGGGGCTGAAGTCGTCGAGGCTGCCGACGAGGATGATGCGCTCGCAGGCCTCGCGGGCCGCACGCCGCACGTCCTTTTATTTCCGTCGAGCGGCTCGGTGCGGGCGCTCGCGGGCTACCTCGCAGCGCTAGAGACGCGAACGTTTCGGCCGATCGTCGCGGCGATGGGCGAGGCGTCGTCGGCCGCCGCGCGAGCCGCCGGATTCCCGCCTGACGTCGTGGCCGCGGAAGCGACCACCGGCGCCTTCGTGCAAAATGTCACCCGTTACGTCCTCCGGGGAGATCGTCCATGAGCGTCACCGAACTCCTGCGCCCGCGTCCCGCGCGCAGGCTCGACAAACGCCCGCGCCGGCTGCGCGCGAGCGCCGCGTTGCGCGGCCTCGTGCGCGAGCACGACGTGCGCGTGGCCAGCCTCGTGCAGCCGCTTTTCGTCGCCGCCGAAGGACAACCCAAAGGCCCGATCGCGAGCATGCCCGGCATCGAACGATACTCCGTGCAAGCCGTCACCGGTGAAGCGCGCGCTCTGCGCGAGATCGGCATCGGCGCGGTGCTGCTCTTTGGGATCCCCGATTTCAAGGACGCCGTCGCCAGTTCGAACGACGACCCGCACGGCGTCGTGCAGCGCGCCATCGGTTCGCTCAAACGCGACGTTCCCGAGATGCTCGTGATTGCAGACCTGTGCAACTGCGAGTACACCGACCACGGACACTGCGGTATCCTTGACGCGCAGGGCGACGTCGACAACGATGCGACGCTCGAACTGCTGGGCCGCACCGCCCTTTCGTATGCCGAGGCGGGGGTCGACGTCATTGCGCCCTCCGATATGATGGACGGACGGGTGGGATACCTGCGCGAGACGCTGGACGCGGCCGGTCACGCCGCGATTCCGATCATGTCGTACGCGGTCAAGTTCGCCTCCGCATTTTACGGCCCGTTCCGCGATGCGGCCGATTCCGCGCCGCAGTTCGGCGACCGGCGAACCTATCAAATGGATCCTCCCAACGGGCGCGAGGCGGTGCGCGAGGCGTTGCTCGACATCGATGAAGGGGCGGACATCGTGATCGTCAAGCCGGCGCTGGCCTACATGGATCTGATCCGTGCGGTCAGCGAAGTCTCCGAGGTGCCGGTGGCCTGCTATAGCGTCAGCGGCGAATATGCGATGGTCAAGGCCGCCGCGCAAAACGGCTGGATCGACGAAGAGCGCATCGTCGACGAGATGCTGCTCGGGTTTCGGCGCGCGGGTGCAGACATCGTCATCACGTACTTCGCCAAGCAGTACGCGGCTGCGGCCTTGCGTGCCTGAAATCGGCGTTCTGATTTTAGGGGGCGGCGAGGCGACGCGTCTGCCCGGCAAGCTCGAGCTCGCGGCCGGCGATCTGCCGATGATCGCGCGCGTTCTGCGCAACGTGTCATCCGGACGCGAGACGTTCATCTCATGCAAGGCGACCTTTGCGGCTGGGCTCGACGACGCACTCGCGGTTCCGATGGTCGTCGACCGTTGGCTTCGGCGCGGGCCGCTGGCGGGAATGATGTCGACGATGGCCAGAATGCGCTCGCCTTGGATCTTTGCGGTCGCGGGCGACGCGCCGTTGCTCGACTCCGGCTTCGTCGAATGGTTGGCGTCGCGGGCCGAGCCCGGCGACGAAGCGCTCGTCCCCGTTCGCGATCGCGACGGGCAGCGGCAGCTCGAGCCGTTGGCCGCCTTGTACGACCGGCTCGCCTTCCTGCGCGAAGGTTTGCCCGTGCTGCGCAGCGGCCGCGGGATGCTGGGCCTCGTGGTCGATCGTCTGCGGGCGCATCTGGTAGCGGTCGATGAGCTCGACGCCTTCGCCAACGTCAACACGCCGCACGACTACGAGGGGTTGCGCGCCCGTCTCGAGGCCGGCGGAAGGTCGACCAGTTGACCTTCGAGCGCAGCATCGAGGCCTTCGAGCGGGCTCGCCGCGTGATTCCGGGCGGCGTTAATTCGACCGTGCGCGCTTTCAAGGCGGTGGGCGGTTCGCCTGTTTTCGTCGAGCAGGCGCATGGCTGCGTGCTGACCGATCTCGACGGCAACGCCTACGTCGACTACGTCATGTCATGGGGTCCCTTGATCGCGGGCCACGCCCATCCGGCCGTGGTCGAAGCCGTTCGGGCGGCGGCGAGCCGCGGCACGTCGTTCGGGGCCCCGACGGAGGCCGAAAGCGAGCTGGCAGAGCTCGTGTGCGACATGGTGCCGTCGGTCGAAAAGGTGCGCTTCTGCTCGAGCGGCACCGAGGCGACGATGTTCGCGCTGCGCCTCGCCCGGGGCGTTACACGCCGCAACAAGCTGGTGAAATTCGAAGGCTGCTACCATGGATGTTCGGATCCGTTCTTGGTGTCGGCGGGCTCGAGCGCGCTGACGGTCGGCGTACCCGACTCGGCCGGCATTCCGCTCGGAACCCTGGCCGACACCTTGGTCGTGCCCTACAACGACCTCGACGCGGTGGCCGCTCTCTTCGAGGCGAACGGCGATTCGATCGCTTGCGTCATCGTCGAGCCGTACGCCGGCAACATGGGGCTCGTCTTGCCGCGTCCCGGCTTTCTCGCGGGCCTGCGCCGGCTCTGCACGCGCCACGACGCGCTGCTGATCTTCGACGAGGTCTTGACGGGCTTTCGGGTCGCCCCGGGCGGCGTCCAGGAACGGGAAGGCATCTTGCCCGACATCACAACCCTGGGCAAGATCATCGGGGGAGGCTTACCCGTGGGAGCCGTCGGGGGGCGTGCGGGTCTCATGGACGCCTTCACTCCGGACGGGAAAGTCTTTCAAGCTGGGACGCTCTCCGGCAACCCGCTGGCGATGGCAGCCGGCATCGCGACCCTGCAGCTCCTGCGGGCGCCGGGGGTCTACGCGCAGCTGGAGGCCAGCGGAGCACGCCTGATCGAGGGGCTCGACGACGTCTTCGAACGCCAGGGCGTGGCGCATCAAACCAATGCGCGCGGATCGCTGCTGGGTTTCTTCTTCACCGCCGTGCCGGTGGTCGATCTGGCAAGCGCCAAGACCAGCGACTTGCGCTTCTACGCGCGCTTCTTCCACGCCATGCTCGAGCGCGGCGTGTACCTGGCTCCCTCGCAATTCGAGGCCGCGTTCGTGAGCCTCGCCCACGACGACGCGGCCATCGATCGCACGGTCGCGGCCGCCGAGGAGGCCGTCATCTCGCTGCTGGCCGCCGTCGATGGCCCGGGATGAACGTTCGGGGGCGCAACTTCCGCCATAGTCACGGAGATATTGGCCATGATAAAAGAGATGGAGCATGATGTCGCCGCAGCTAGGTAGTGCAACCTATCGGAACGAGCACGGCCGCCTTGAGGTTTGCGCCCTGACCGCGGCGGCGGCCGGCTGATGCCCCTCGTTTGCCTGGGTCTATCGCATCAGACAGCGCCGGTCGACGTGCGCGAGCGCCACGTTTTTCCCGCCTCGCGGATGGGCGAGGCGCTCAGCGCGCTACGCGATTACCAGGCCGTGCGCGAAGCCGCGATGCTTTCGACCTGCGGCCGGCTGGAGATCTACGCGGAGCTCGAGGACTACGAGGCGGGCGTCGATCAGCTCAAGTCGTTCCTGCACAATTTTCGGCACGGCGACGTCACGCACGACATGTCGTCGTACCTCTATACGCTGCTCGGCTCCCAAGCGATCGACCACTTCTTTGCGGTAGCTACCGGCCTCGACTCGATGCTGATCGGCGAAGCCGAGATCCTGGGGCAAGTCAAAGATGCCTACGTGCAGGCGCAGAAAGCGCGCTCGCTCGGCAAGACGCTGCACGCCCTCTTCCGCGAAGTGATCGCGGCGGGTAAAGAGGCCCGCTCGCAAACGCGCATCGGAGGCGAGTCGGTCAGCGTTGCGACGGCGGCGATCGACTTGGCGCGCCGGCGTCTCGGTGACCTCTCCGCGCTCAGCGTGCTGGTCGTCGGAGCCGGCAAGATGGGTACGACTGCCGCCAAACGTTTGCGACTCGAGGGTTGCCGCGAGCTGCTGGTCGCGAACCGCTCGCAGCGCCGCGCGCACGACGTCGTGGCCGAACTCGGCAGGGGTCGCGCGATTGCGCTGCCGAGCATCGTCGAAGCGATGAAGCAGGCCGACATCGTCGTCACCTCGACCGGCGCATCGCACTTCGTTCTCGGCCCCGGCAACGTCGCCGAAGCGATGCTGGCGCGGCCGAGCCGGCCGCTTTTCATCATCGACATCGCCGTGCCGCGCGACGTCGACCCCGACGTGGCTCGCCTCCCCAACGTCACGTTGGCCGACATCGATGCGCTCAAGGGAATCGTCGAGTCGACGCTCGAGCGGCGGCGCGACGCGATTCCGATGGTCGAAGAGATCATCGCCGAGCATACGGAACGCTTCGCGCAGTGGTATCAAGCCCGAGCCGCGCTGCCCGTCGTTGCGGCGCTCGCGCAAAAGGCCGAGTCGATCCGCGAGACCGAGCTGCAGCGACTCTTCGCGCGCTGCCCGGAGCTGAGCGAGCGCGAGCGAATGCTGGTCACCGGAGCATCGCTGCGGATCATTTCGAAGCTCTTGCATTCGGTCGTTACGCGCATTCGCGAGCGCGCGACCAGCAACCGCGCCGAGGCCTTGACGCTCGCCCAAGTCCTCGACGAGCTCTTCGACTTGCGCGTCCGCGCCGACGGCGGCCACGCCGAACGGCACCCCGTGCACGAACTCAAGCTCGACGAATGAACGCCCGGGATGGCGCGGACGGGCGCGCGTCCCCAAGCGACGCGGCCGGCCGGGCCACGGCACCGCGGGGCAAAGTCTTCTTGGTTGGAGCAGGCCCGGGCGATCCGGGTCTCTTGACGCTCAAGGCCGCGCGTGCCATTGCGAGTTGCGAGGTCCTCGTTTACGACTATCTCGCCTCCGCGCCGATCGTCGCCCTCGCGCCGCCCGGTTGCGAGACGATCTACGTCGGCAAGCGGGCCGGCGCGCATACGCTCTCACAAGACGAGATCACTGCGCTCGTGGTGCGTCTTGGCCGGGACGGTAAACGCGTCGTGCGTCTCAAGGGCGGTGACGTTTTCGTGTTCGCGCGCGGCGGCGAGGAAGCGCGCGCGCTGCACGCCGCCGGCGTGCCGTTCGAGATCGTGCCAGGCATCACGTCGGCGCTGGCGGCCCCCGCCTATGCCGGGATTCCACTGACGCACCGCGACTACAATTCGGCGTTCACGGTCGCGACCGGCCATGAAGATCCGTCGAAGAACGGGAGCTCGCTCGACTTTTCCAAGCTCGCCGATCCGTCGCAGACGCTCGTCCTCTTGATGGCGATGAGCAACTTGTCGGGCATCGTCGCCGAGTTGCGCCGGCATGGATTGCCGGCCGACATGCCGGTCGCGATCGTGCGCGAAGGGACCAAGCCGCAGCAGGAGACGCTCGTGGCCACCCTCGACACGATCGTGGCGGAAGTCGATCGGAGGGGATTTGCAGCGCCTGCGATCGTCGTGATCGGTCGGGTCGTCGCCGAGCGCGAACGGCTACGCTGGTTCGACACCGGCCCGCTTTTTGGGAAAAAGATCCTTATCACCCGCGCTGCGCTCGACGCGCACGCGTTCGCCGCTCGTCTTTGGGAGATCGGCGCCGAACCGTTGGTGGCTCCAACGATCGCGATCCAACCGCCGGACGACCTCGACGGCGCTGAGATCGCGGTTCGCGACGTGCGCATCTACCACTGGGTCGTCTTCACTAGCCGCCACGCCGTCGATGCATTCTTCATGCGGCTGCGCGCGCGCGGGGCCGATGCGCGGGCGCTCGGCGATACGAGCGTCGCTGCGATCGGTCCAAAAACCGCCGAGCGTCTGCTCTCGCACGGCGTCGTGGCCGACTTCGTACCGGCCTCTTACGTCGGTGAAGCGGTGGCGCAGGGGTTGATCGAGCGAACGCAACCGGGTCAGCGCGTTCTTCTCTATCGCGCCGCGGAAGCGCGTGAGGCGCTGCCCGCTATGCTGCGCGCGGCGGAACGCGACGTCGACGTGGTAGCCGCTTACAAGACGGTTGCGCTACGTGACGCGGAGATCCCGCGCCAGGCGCAAGCCGCCGACGTGTGGACCTTCACCAGCGCAAGCACGGTGCGCGCGTTCTGCGACAACGTTCCGCTCGCGGACTGCGGCATGGAATCGAAGATCGTTGCGTGCATCGGACCGATTGCGGCCGAGGCCGCACGGGCGAACGGCTTGCGCGTCGACGTCGTGGCCGCCGAGTTTACGGTCGAGGGTCTGCTCGACGCACTCGAGTCGTCGTTTACGCGGCGCTGAGCCGAACGGGCTTAGCCGACGTGCGCCTGACCCTGGCCCCTTTAACGAACTTCGACGTCGGCGCCCTGGCGGCGTCGGTCGTGGCTTTTATCGCCTTTCGCGCAAACGCGCTCGATGGGGGCGGCGCGCTAGCGGCGTTCGCTGTCGGAACCGCGACCTTCGGTTCGCTCGGCTTTCGGGGCGCCGCCCTGTTGCTCGCGTTCTTCGTATCGTCGGTTTTCTTGTCGCGCGTTGGCGCGGAGCGTAAGCGCGCGCTCGATGCCGGCGGAAAAAGCGGCGCGCGCGACGCGGGCCAAGTACTCGCCAACGGAGGGGTGGCGGCCCTTTGCGCGCTGCTCGCGCTCACCGTCGACGGGCGCTACGCAGCCGGGTTCGCGGGAGCCCTTGCGGCCGCAACGGCCGACACGTGGGGAACGGAGATCGGCGCCCTGGCCGCGGGCCGGCCGCGTTCGATCGTAACCTTCCGGCCGGTAGCCGCCGGCCTTTCGGGGGGCGTCACCTTCGCGGGGACTCTTGCCGAACTGGGCGGGGCGCTTGCGATCGCGGGAATCGCCTACGCCCTCGATCTGAGCGCCTTTGCGACGGTGCTCGCGGCGGGTTTCGCCGGCGCGCTGGTCGACTCGATCCTGGGCGGAACGGTTCAAGCGTTGCGCTTTTGCCCGCAATGCCGGCGCGCGTGCGAGAGCGATCCGCACGCGTGCGGGGCGAACGCGCGGCTCGTGCGAGGCGTGGGCTGGGTCGGGAACGACGCGGTCAATTTCGCGTGCAGTTTAACCGGCGCCGTGCTCGCGTTCGCGCTGGCGCGCTAGCGAGCCGGCGATGCTACTTGCTTGCCGTACTTCTTGTCGAGATACGGAATGATGTCGTCGTCGTCATCGAGCACCACTTCGCCGTCGGTCAGGACCGGGATTCCGGTCTGGCCCGAAATCTCTTTGACCTCTTGGCGCTCGGCGTGCGAGCGCGGCACGTTGACGTTCTTGTAGTCGAGCAGCAGATCTGTGAGCTTCGAACGCACGCGGGCGCAGTACGGGCACCACTCGGCTTGATATAAAACGATGTCGGTCGGGCGACCCATCCGGAAACCTTCCTAAGGCGGCAACGGCTTACGAGACCACGGAGGTCGGTCCAACGCGCAATGGTTGCGCCCAGGTCCGCACCACGGCCGCGGCGTAGTCCTGGGTCCGGACGGCACGGAGAGCTGCCAACATGACTCGAGCTCGGAACGAACGGCCTTTTCTCAAGCGAGCTCTCGGTCTCTCGATCGGGTTGCACCTTCTGATTGCGCCGGCGTTCGTCGCCGCGTTAGCTCTGGTGGTCGACTTCGGGCGCTCGAACGAGGCAATCCGGGTGACGGCGCTCGACCGCTCGGGCGCCTCGCTGCTCGTTCTCCGGCACCGCAGCCCCGCGGTCCGGCTCGCGGCTGCGCCCCGACCCGTCGCGCGGCCGCCCGCGCGCGAGCGACTGCGCGTCGCACTCGCAAAGCCCGTTTTTCACAAGCTTCCGACGAGCTTCAAGCCGCGCGTGCCGGTCGTCAGCCGGCAAGCGCCAAGTTCGCAAACCGCATCCAGCTCGGCAGCCCACTCGGCCTTTGAAACACGACGAAAGGCGCGCGCCATCGCCCTGACCGACGTGACGCCCGTGCAAACGCCGCCGGTCACGCCGGCACCGCGCAAACCAGCGCAAAGCGCGTCGCAAGGCTCGGCCGATACCGTCGCGCCGGCCCAAGCCAACGCAGAACCGGCTCAAGCCGCTCCCGCATCGGCCCGCAGTTTAGACGTGCCGATGGGTGGCTGGGGACAGAACGACAAGCCCGTCGTCGCCGACGATGCGGCCCTCGACGATCTGCGCGCGCGCTTTCACACGGACCAACCGATCGACGTCGTCGTCGACGAATCCGGCCACGCGCTCAAGGTCATCGTTCCGCCATCCCTGCCGAGCGACGCTCGCGTGGAAATCGAAAAGGCGCTGCTCTCGCTGCATTACTTGCCTGCAGAATGCAACGGCATGCACTGCAACGGAACGCTGCAGTTCGTCCTCTGACCGCGTACGAAGCTCGGGCCGGCGGCAGCGTCGAGCCGCACTAGTCGAGGCGAGCCGGCCAGATGCCGATCGAAGAGCCGACCCACGTGCGGTCTTTATTATAATCGACGCCATGCATCGAACCGCGCGAAAGCCGGCAGAGGTTCGTGACCGGCTCCAGCGTCCCGGGCTGTTCGCCCGCAACGAACATCATCCGAATCTCGGCTTTGACCGGGTCCGCATCGTCGTCCGGGGCGCGTAACGCGGGGGCGTAGTCGATCCGTTCCTGAAGGCACCAGCCGGAGCGCTGGCTCGCGGGAATGGCAGCGACGTCGGCGGCCGTGGGCGCCACGTTAACGCCGGCGCCGGCAAACGAAAAGAGCGGCTTGAGCACGTAACGGGTCGCAAGATCGGCCGGCAGTCCGACGATTTCGGAAAGCAGCCGGGTGTGCGGAACCGCCGGATGGTCGAGGAATGCAAGCGAATACTTCGACCAGATCCAAAACCAGTTCGGGTGCGGAACCCATTCGACGTCGAGCTCGTCGCGCAAATCGAACGGTAACTCGATCCCTTTTCGCTCGACCTCGTCGATGATGACGCGCCAGTAAATGCGTTCGAGCGGCACCTCGCGGCCGCGGGCGTCCGTTCGAAAGAGCCGCCGGCCTCGCTTGCGGAGCGCGGTCACACAGACCGAGTCGACGCCGAACAGGAGCTTCGTCGCGGCGAAATCGCAGTACGTCTTCTGGCGCTCGGGCTCGAAATCCACCAGCGCCACGAGCGACGGGTCGCACGCGCCGACGATCGTGCGCCGCGTCAGATCCAGAAACGCCGCGCGATCGCTCCCGGCGAACCACGAGGTCCACGGACCTTCGCAACCAGGCATCGCGGCGAGCGCCGCGTTCCATGCGTCGAGTTGCAGCACTTCGAAAGCGAGCAGCGAGGGAAAACCCTGCAGCTCGACCACGCGCGGGACGAAGCTGCCTCGAAGGTCGAGGGCGACCGCGAAATCGACGACGGCCACGTTGGGCAGCGGGCTTTGATTCGGCGCATCCCAACGCGCCGGGACGGCCGCCTGCATGCACCGGAGACGTTGCGGCTCGCTCAGCTGCGCGACGATCTCGCGCGCCGCGCGCAGACATCGTTCGCGAAAGTCGTCGGTCAGGAAAAGCGGCGTCTCGGCGAGCCGGAAGTCGACCGGAGCGCCGACGCGCCGCTCCAGGTCGGCGGCGTAACGCGCATGGAGCTCCGGCGTAAACGCCGCGTTGAAAAGCGCCCGGCGGCCCTGGTCCACGCTCGCGGCCTAGTCGCCCGTAACAGCCACTAGCGTCCCGAGCGCCTCACGCGATCAGCCGTTCCAGCGAGTCGCGCACCAGGTCGCCGAAGACCACGCGGGCAACGCGTTGGCGTTCCTGATTGCGATCCTGGCGCAGCACGGGCAACAACTCGGAGCGCTCTCGGTAGACCTCGCGCGTGATCGTGCCGTTGCGCAGCATGCGTTCCAGCAATTCCGCCACGCGTTCCGGCGTTCCGATCTCGGGATGGCTGTTGACCGCGAAGAAACGCGGGGTCCCGTCGCCACGGCGCGCGATCTCGACCATCGTGAGCGCATCGCCGCCCGCGCCATTCGATCCGGCGGATTCGAAGGCAATCGGAACGACGCCCTCGGGCAGGCCGGCATGCGTGGGAACCAGATCGTAATAGCGCGAGTCGAGCACCGGAACCAGCCGCGGATCCGGTACGCCGCCGGCGAGCTTACCAAACCAAGGATGGGCCAGCGCTTGCGGCGTCAGCACGTTCGTCCCCACGCCCCGCTTCGGACCACCCTTCTCCGGCCCGCGCAGCACCGGCGCAGCGATATCGCGCCAACGGCACACGAGCCCAAAGGTGTGGCACACGCCGAAGAGCGCCGCGTCTTCATCGGCCGCTACCGCGTCAAAGAGCTCCCACAACCGCGCTTCCCATGACGGGTCTTCGACGATTTCCTGCGTGCCACGGTCGCTCGAGTTTTGGTGAGGATCGAGGTGCCCGGGACCACCCGTCCCCACGTAGAGGCGGTGACGGCGGTCGCCATGCTCGGGCAACGCCAGCTTATCGCGCACCGCGTACGACAGAACGCGCACGCGCATGCCGGTCCGCTCGAGCCGTGCGCCGAGCTCGAGGCTCGCATCGCGCAGCAGCGCCACGATTGCATCGTGCCCCACGTTGGGGTAGCCGTGGTTCATGTCGAGCAAAGCGACGTCGATCGCGGCCCGGTCGCGCGAGGGCAGGTCCTCGCTGCGCTCGATGCGCAGCACTTCGAAGCGCTCGCTTCGGAAATCGGCCAGCGGCGCGCCCGGGTCAGGCAACGGGAACTCCCACTTCGGTTTCATCGATGATGTACTGCACGACGGCCTGCAAGCTTTGCGTTTGCTCGTAGACGGCGAGCTGACGGTCGGCTCCCGTGCGCCGGCGGATGATCTCGTGGGCGTACAGGATCTCGTCGCGCACGCCGAGTTCGTTGACCACGTCGTCGACGAATTCGAGCAGCTCGACCAACAGCGCGTGGGTCGGCACCTCGATCCTCTTACCCAGATCGATCAGCTTTCCATCGAGCCCGAAACGCGCCGCCCGCCACTTGTTCTCGTTGATCAAGGAGCGGCGGTAAAGCCGCCAGCCCTGATTCTGGTTGTAGAGCTTCCAGAGCTTGTAAGTTACCGCCTGGAAAAACGCCGCCAAGCAGATCGTTTCGTCGACCCGCATCGGAATGTCGCAAATGCGGTACTCGAGGGTGGGAAAGTACGGGTGCACTCGCACGTCCCACCAGATCTTCTTGCCGTCCGAGATGCAGCCGGTGACGACGAGCGTGTTGAGAAAGTCCTGAAACTCTCCCCACGAGCCGAAGAAATCGGGGATCCCGGTTCGTGGAAAGCGCTCGAAGACCTTAGAACGAAAGCTTTTCCAGCCCGTGTTTTGGCCCAGCCAAAACGGCGAGTTCACCGACATCGAGAAAATGTGCGGCAAGAAGTAGCGCACGCCGTTCATGATCGCGATGCGGGCGTCGTTGTCCTCGACCGCCACGTGCACGTGCAATCCGAAGATCAAGTTGGCGCGGGCGATCATTTGCAGGTCTTCGACCAGCCGGTCGTAGTGCGCGCCCGGCGTTATCGGCACGGTGTTCCAGTGCGTGAAGGGATGCGTCCCGGCGGCGGCTACCCGCAACCCGTTGGCCCGCGCCAGGCGAATGATCTCCGAGCGCAGCCGGGTAACCTCGCGGCGGGCCTCCCCGATGTCGGCGCAGATCGGCGTACCGACCTCGATCACGGGATCGTGGAGCTCGCGCTTCATCTCCTCCTTGAGGCGGGACTGACCCTCGGCAAAGAGCTCCTGAATGTGCGACTTCAGCTCGAATGTGTGGGGATCGATGACCTGGAACTCTTCCTCGATCCCGATCGTGAACGACGGCCTTTGCCTCACGAAGCCCCCCTCGCTCGCGCAGCGATCTGCTCGCGCCAGGTGCCGCTCAGTTCCAGCGGTCGCGGATCGCGCACGCGTGCCACCAGTACGTCGGCCATGTTCTCGACCACCCAACTAAAGTTATCGGGTCCGACCGAGGCGAGCTCCGCATCCGGGGCCGGGTTCGTGAAGTCGATCGCGTAGGGGATGCCGTCGCGCACCGCAAGCTCGACGGTGTTCATGTCGTACCCCAGGGCTTGGCTGAGCGCGAGAGCGTCGCGGCGCAAGCGCGCTTCGAGCGCCGGCTCGATGGGCGGCGCGTCCCGCACGTAGCGCTCGTGAAAAGGCGCCAAGGGATTGTAACGCATGAGCTGGACGCGTTCCCGCCCGATCGCAAAGCAGCGAAAGTACTCGCTGAATGCGATCGCTTCTTGAGCCATCATCGTCAAGTCGCGCGACTGGTCGTAGGCGTTGAAGAAATCGGCCGGACCATCGCATTTGTGGACGTCCTTCCAGCCGCCCCCATAAGCGGGCTTGAGGAAAATCGGGAAACCGAGGTACGTGAAAACCTCGTTCCAATCCACGAAGCGCAGGTTCCGGAAAGATTTTGCTTCGGTGTTGGGGGGCCGATGCTTGTGCGGCAGCAGTACGGTGCGCGGCGTCGCGACGCCGACGCTCTCGGCCACGATGTTGCCGAAGTATTTGTCGTCGGCCGACCACCAGAAGGGATTGTTCACGATCGCAACGCCACGCGCCGCCGCAACCTTGAGGAACGTCCGATAGAACGGAACTTCGTGGCTGATCCGGTCGAGGATGAGTGCGTACTCGAAGCTCTGGCTATCGCGCAGATACGAGAGCTCAACCGGCGAAGCGACGATGTCGCCCGCGCCCCGTGCGTCGATCGCACCGATGAGCGCCCACGGGAAGGAGTCTTCCATCCCGAACAGCAGACCGATTCGCTTTGGCGAGCCCGACATCGAGCGAGTCCTTTCCGAGCCGGCACGGCCGGCGAACTCGCGGGGTTTCGCGGGAACCGGCTGCGGACCTATAAAAGAGCCGCCGACGACGATGCATCGATGCTATGAGTCATGGGTGAGCACGAATCTCGGCCGCCCGATGGAATTTCTTTGGTTCGGCTGGTCCGGCTACCCGGTCGTGATGTTCCCGACCTCGCAGGGCCGCTTTTTCCAGTACGAAGATATGGGCGTCGTCGCGCGGCTTGCCGAGAAGGTCGACGCAGGGTTCCTGCAGCTGGTCTGCGTCGACTCGGTCGACGCCGAGAGCTGGTATAACACCTCGGTCGATCCTGCGCTGCGCGGGCGACGGCACGAGCAGTACGATGCGTATCTGCGCCACGAGCTGCTCCCATACATCGGCCGCCGCGCCGGGCACGACACGGTCGGCACCTTCGGCTGCAGCTTCGGCGCCTACCACGCCGCTAATTTCGCGGCCCGGCATCCCGACGTCGTGAGCAAGGCCGTTTGCTTTTCGGGCATCTACGACGTGCACCGTTTCGTCGACGGGTACTGGGACGATATCGACTACTTCAACTCGCCGGCGTCATTCATTCCTCACATGGACGCCGCCTGGACGACCCGGCTGGCGCGCATCGCGTGGGTGATCGCAACCGGCGAATACGACTCGCTCGTCGAGGACAACCGCACCTTCGCCGGCGTCCTCGATGCGAAGGGCATTCCCAATCACACCGAGATTTGGCCTGGTGTTTTCGGCCACGACTGGCCCTTTTGGAACGACGCCGTCGTGCGGCTGCTCTAGGCTCGCCGTTCGCGATCGTCCGGCGACGTTGCCGGCGACCCTCGCTTTTCTTAAGCCGGACGAGCCCTCGGGCGCAGGAAAGGGCGGACCCGGTGCGGCTCGAACCTACGGGGACGCACCGGAACGACGGGCTCGAGTTTGGCGGCCCGGCCCTTTTCTCGTCTCCTGTGTCGTCCTTTTATGCCTTCTTGGAGGACTCAATGCGTTTGAATTTTCTTCGCTTCGCGGTTACCGCGGGAGCTCTTGGACTTCTCTCAACGGTCGGCGCCGGCGCTGCCGTTCGCATGAACCCGGTCCATCCAATCGTTCCGAAAACTGTGGTACACCCGGCACCCGCCGGAATCGCGTTCCAACCTCGACTTATCTCCGGCAAGATCTATCCGGTTCGACCGCTATCCGCCTCGTGTCCGTCGAGCTATGTTGGGTGCTTGGAACTCCCACCCGGCACCAAGACCACGCTCGAGTGGTGCGTCATATCGTCGACCAGTTCCACCTGCACGAGCGGCCCGTACGCGCCGGGCACGTGGAAGTGGAAGGGCAAGTCGGCTGACAAGAAAGTCGTCAAGGCCAAGAAGTTCAGCCCGAATCCCGGAAACCCGACCGAAGAGTCGATTGACGTCAGCTCCAAAGCAAAAGAGGGCAAGGTGTACGGCGTGACCGTCTCGGTCAAGGGCAGCGGATCATGCAAAGGCATCAGCTCAGGGTCGTGCGGCCCCTTCTCGGAGACTTTTGGCGTCATCATCGGCTCGTCCAGCTAAACTTCGGATACATCGCCGAACCGCAGAGTTCGGCTGAGATCGCACTGCCCCGCCGGTTCAAGTAACCAGCGGGGCAGCGCGCTATGCGCGGCCGATATCGGGATTGCTTCGCACGTTCGCGCGGGAGTCTTTCGGCCCTTCGGAAAGGGCGCCCCGATTGCGGCGCGAACGTAACGAGCGCACCGTGACGGCAGCCGGTATTTGGGCGGTCCTCGCTTTGGCGTCTGCGTGCCACCTTATCCAAGCCTTCCTGGAGGAACTTAATGCGTTTGAATTTCCTTCGTTCCGCCGCTGCGGCAGCCGTTCTCGGGCTGCTCTCGACGGGCGGTCTCGCCGCGTCTCCCAGACTCAATCCGATTCACCCGATGGGTGTGCGTCACGTCAATCCCATGCACGCCCCCACCTACTTCCTTAAGGAAGCGGGCATCGTCAGCGCGAAGAAGGTCGCTTGTCCCAGCAGCCAATATTATGAATGCGTAGAAATTTCGAAAAAGACACCGCTCATGCAGGAGTGGTGCATCGTCGACGTGACGAGCGGCTCGTGCAGTTCCTCGGGCGACCTCGCTCCCGGAACCTGGACGTGGAACGTGACGAATTCGTCAAATAAAGTGAAGGGGGACTTCGATCCCAACCCCGGAAATCCGACGGAACTGACCATCTCGACGAAGCTCAAGAGCAGCAAACCCAACGCCTACACCGTATCGTTTACGGCTTGCAATTCCTCAAGCCAATGCGTGGGCCCGGTGGCTATCGGCGTGACCGTCAAGAAGAAGGTTAAAGGCTCAGGCGGCTAAAGAGCGCGCGGCCTCGTCCATTGAAGCGGCCCGCGTGAATTGACACGCGGGCCGCTTCCTTTCGGCCGAGGCGCCCGCCGACCTCAGGAAAGGGCGAGCCGCTTGCGTCCCGAACGAAACGAGCGCACCGAACGGAAAGCGAAACCTGATGCGTTTGAATCTACTTCGCTCAGCGGCAGCCGCGGCGGCGCTCGGTCTCCTACCGTTGGCCGGAGCGGATGCTGCAATTCGGATGAACCCCGTACATCCCGCGCCATCGCGCCCGGTAAGCCCGCTGCTTGGGCGACCGCACTTCTACGCGACGAACGAGATCCGCACGGCCTCGAGCTCGTGCCCCGGTTCGTACATTATTTGCGTCACGATCACAAAAAAGTCGCCCGCGACCATCGATTGGTGCTACGGTTCGGTGACTTCATCCGGCAGTTGCGATCCCGCGTCCGGAACGTGGACCTGGTCGGCCACGGCGTATAATTGCAATACAAAGGGCAAGTGTAAGAAGCCGACGACCAAGATCTCGGTTGACGACTTCACCCCAAATCCCGGCGACCCATCGGATGAAAGCGTTTCGGCTACATTTAGCAAGGCAGCCTCGTACCCGGTCGTTATCGAGGCTTGCTACTCCTCGAGCAACTGCTCGACGGGCCAGTTCCTCGTCACCGTCGAGAAGAAGTAGCCAAACCGGGTCCGTTACAAGATCGTCTTGCCGAGGGCTGAGAGGATCAGCTCGACGGCGAGTTCGGCGGTACGGTTGTGCTCGTCGAGGATCGGATTGATCTCGGTGACCTCGAGCGAACCGAGAATGCCGGCCTCGCTGATCATCTCCATCGCCAGGTGCGCCTCGCGATAGGTGATTCCGCCCCGCACCGGCGTGCCGACGCCGGGCGCTTCGCTCGGGTCGATGCCGTCCATGTCGAACGAGACATGCGCCGACTGGGCTTGCGGGCCTGCGATCGCGATCGCTTCTTCCATCACGCGCTCCATTCCGACGCGATCGATCTCGCTCATCGAGAAAGCTCGCACGCCAAGCGCCTTGATGCGCTCCCGCTCGCCGGCATCGATGTCGCGCAGGCCGACGAGCACCGAGCGCTCCGGATCGATGTGATGCTCCTCTAGCGCGATCGAGACCGGCATGCCGTGCACGTTGCCCGAAGGCGACGTCAGGGGCGTGTTGATGTCGCCGTGGGCGTCGATCCAAATGAGGCCGGGCTGGCGCTTGCGCGCACGAAAGACTCCGGCCAGGGTCCCGATCGCAATGGAGTGATCGCCCCCGAGCACCAGCGGAAACCCGCCCCGAACGATCGATTCCTCGACGATTCGCGAGAGCTCGTCGCAGACCGAGAGGATCAAGGGCAGGTATCTTGCGTTCTGCACGGCCCGCGCCGCGTTCGACTCGGGGACCGGCACCGGGATGTTGCCGTGATCGACGATGGTCGCGACCCCCAGCGCCTCGAGGCCCTCGTTGAGACGCGCGTAACGAATAGCCGACGGGCCCATGTCGACGCCGCGGCGGCCGGCGCCGAGGTCCATCGGCACCCCCACAACGTCGATCCGGGCTGGAATCTTCCGTTCGTTTTGCGCTGGGGCGGCTTGGGCGCGGAGCATGACCGCCGGGCTTCGAGCGCCCGACCCCGGGGGCCCTGCGACCGAACCTCGGCCTCACTCGTCAGGCATTTTATTTTCCATTTATCGGAGCGTGATAGCGTCCCGTACATGCACCCGCTGGGGTGCTGCCCCAGTCTGGCCCACTACGCACTCAAATTTATGGAGAGACTATCATGAAGCTGTCCTTACCGCGCATCGCGCTAGCCGTTACTGCCTTTGCGCTCCTCGTCCCGGCCGGTGCCGGTGCAACCACTCGTGCGATTCGTCCGGTTGCAGCCGTCGACCATGCCGCCCCGTCGTCGCTTACGGCACATGTCGGCTGGCGGAAGACGGTCAAGCCGGACATCAAATGCAAATTCGAATTTTGCGGCGAGCTTTACGCGTCGTCCAGTCAGGACTACCTGGAGTATGAATGGTGCGTTGGTTACGGGTCCGACCCGTGCGACGACCTCTACACGGGGACGGTCGTTTGGTACGCCGATGCCTATAAGGCAAAAAGCTTCAAACCCGAAGAAGGAATCTACAACTACCTTGAGACCTCGGGTTCGGCGGCAAGCGGTGCCGAAGGCGTCATCGGAAACCCCGTCTATCAATTCGTTCTTGACGATGGCGCAAAAGTAACCAACGGCAAGTACAAGTACCTCGACTACACGGCCGTCTATTGGGGTTCGTCAAACTCCGCGTACATCGCGATCGGCCTCGGGGTGTACGAGTAAATCTAACTCAGGCGGATCATCTTCCAACAGGCGGCCCGTCGCTTTGCGCCGGGCCGCCTTTCGTTTGCCTAGCGCGCACTATGCGCGAACGCCTCCGGCCTTTTTTCCTCCCGCTCCGGTCGCGGAAGCGGCTTCCTTCGCGACAAGCTCGGCGGCCGCGGCACGGCGGTCGGCGGCATAGCGCGGCACGGCGTGCAGGATCAGCACGCGCAGCGTGCCTGCCACCGGCACCGCGAGAAACATGCCGGCCAGGCCGCCGAGATCGGCGCCGATCAAGATCGCGACGATCACCGCCAGCGGTGAAAGGCCGACGCTCTGGCTCACGATGCGCGGTGCGATCACGTGCCCTTCGAGTTGGAAGATCAAGACGAACAAGGCTGCGACGAGCAGCGCGTGGGTGAGGCCGTCGGTGAAGAGCGCGATGAGCACGGAGGGCACGAAGGCCACGACTGCCCCCACGTAGGGAATGATGTCGAGCAAGCCTGCGGCCACGCCGATGAGGACGGCATACTTGACGTGCATGATCAACAACATGACCGTGATTGCCGCGCCGATCGTGGCCCCGACCGTCAGTTGCCCGCGGATGAACCCGCCGAGCACCCCGTCGAGATCCGTCAAGACCGCCGTCGTCTTGGGCCGGGCTCGCGGGGGCATCGCTCGCATAAAGCCGGCCAGCAGCCCCGGCCATTCGAACATCAGATAGACGGAAAGGACGGGGATGACCACGACGGTCGCGAGGACCGCGACCGTCGAGAGCAAGAACGCAAGCGCACCCCGTGCGGCCTCACCCGCGTACTGTGCGGTAAGGTCCTCGAGCTGCAGCGGCAGCATTACCACGTACGTGCGAATGTTTTCGGGCAGCCACCGAAAGAGCGGCTGGTTCGGGTTGGAAAGATACACCTGCGCGCTGTGAACCATTCCGGGCGTTGCCTTAATCAGCGATTGCCCGTCGACGACCAAAGCCGGCACGATCACCGCAATGCCGAAGGCGGCAACCATGATGATCGCCAGATAAACCAGCGCAATCGCCACCCCCAGCGGCACGCGCCGGTTCAGGCGCTCCACCCATGGATAGATCAGGTACGTGAAAAACGTTGCCCCGATCACGACGATCGCAACGGACGAGACGCGCATCACGAACTCTAGGAGAGCGCCCAGCACGATCGTGGCGACCACGATCAAGGACAGCACTTTGAGGGCGTACGTGACCCGCCGTTCGTTGCGCGAACGTTTGACGACCGTCGGCCCGGAACGAACCATCGTTGCGGGGTATCGTCTGCGCTACGCCGAGTTTCCCTTCCGATAGCAGCCGAACGTCGCAGATTTGGGTCCCGCGCGCGCAGCCGGAGGCCTTATTTAGCGCGCACGCCGGGCGCCGTCTCCTGGCTAGGCGGGGGGTCGAGCGCGGCCCTAAAGCCAAGCCTGGCCGCCATGTCGTGGATACGCCCCGCCGTTTTCGCCGCGCCCATCGCATTGGCTGTTGCGCTCACCGGCTGCGCCGGCTCGAGCATCTCGAAAGCATCGATGCGACTCGGCATGGTGACCGATATCGGCGGTCTGGGCGATAAGTCGTTCAACGATTCCGCCTACGCCGGCCTCAAAGAAGCCAAGGCGCGGCTCGGCGCCGAGATCGAGGTCTTAGAGTCCAAATCCGCGGCGGATTATCAGCCGAACCTAACCGCGCTCGCCGACGAAGATTACGCCGAGATCTACGCGATCGGGTTCTTGATGAACAACGACCTCGCGCAGGTCGCAAGCAACTACCCGCAGCGCCGCTTTGCCATCGTCGATGCGGTCGTCGACCGGCCCAATGTCACGAGCATCACCTTCAAGGAACAGGACGGCTCGTTCTTAGCAGGTGCGCTCGCCGCGATGGTGACGAAATCCCGAACGATCGGCTTTCTCGGCGGCATGGATATCCCGTTGCTGCGCAAATTCGAGGCGGGTTACGCCGCCGGCGCGCGCGAGATCGACCCGCGCGTAACGGTCCTCGTAAAGTATGTCGGCTCTTTTGAGGACGTCGCCTCGGGAAAAGAGCTGGCCGGGGTCCTCTTCAACAGCGGCGCCGACATCGTTTTCGTCGCAGCCGGGAAGTCCGGTCTGGGTGCTTTCGATGAGGTCAAAGCGCGCGACCATGACTACGTGATCGGGGTCGACTCCAATCAGGATGCGTTGATCCCTGGTAAGGTTCTGACATCGATGGTCAAGCGCGTCGACGTCGCCGTCTTCCGCGTGGCGCGCGACGCCCGCGAACGGCGCATCCCGCGCGGCACCTTGGAACTCGGCCTCGCGCAGGACGGCGTGGGGCTTACCGACTTTGCGTATACGAAGGCGATCGTCGGAGCCGCGGCGATCGCCCGGCTCGCGCGGCTGCGCCGGGCGATCATCGACGGCCGGATCGTGCCGCCCTCGACGCGCGAGGAACTGGCCGCATTTCGCCCCGTCGCGCTTCGATGAACGTGCCGGGGCGGGCGGCACTCGAATTGCGGGCCGTCCGCAAGGTCTATCCGGGCAACGTTTGCGCCCTCGACGGCGTCGACATCGAACTCGTTCCCGGCGAGATCCATGCGCTCTGCGGGGAAAACGGCGCCGGCAAGACGACTCTTGTGGAAATTGCGGCGGGCGAATTGCGCCCGACCTCCGGTAGCGTGCATGCGATCGGAAACGTCGGACTCGTGCACCAGCACTTCGAGCTAATCGGACGCCTGCACGTGTGGGAAAACGTCGTGCTTGGTTTCGAGCCCAGGCGCGGAGTCCGCCTCGACGCCGAGGCGGCGCGGGCGCGGGTGCGCGCGCTCTCGCAGTCATATGGACTGGAACTCGACCCCGATGCGCTGGTCGAAGATCTGCCCGTCGGCATCGCGCAGCGCGTGGAGCTGGTGCGCGAACTCGCGCGCGATCCTGCGGTCCTCATCTTCGACGAACCGACGGCGGTCCTCGCGCCGGCCGAGATCGCGTCGTTCTTCGCCACGGTGCGCGCTCTCGCGGCGCGCGGTGCGGCGGTCTTGATCGTCACGCACAAGCTTGGGGAAATTGTCGCGTACGCGGAGCGCGCGACGGTCCTACGCGCCGGGAAAGTGGTCGCGCGCTTCGGCAAAGGCCAGATCGAACTGGATGCGATCGCCCGGGCAATGGTCGGCGGCGAGATCCCGGCCCTGGCCGAGCGCGTCGTCACTGCGCTTGGAATGGGTCTGGTCGCACGCGATCTGGAAGCAGGCCAAGGGGCGCACGCGTTGCGCTCGGCAAGCTTTGAGGTGCGCCGCGGCGAGATCCTTGCGATCGCCGGGGTCGAGGGAAACGGGCAGTCGGTGCTGGCCGACGCAATCGCCGGCGTCGTACCCAGCGTGGGATCGCTCGAACTCGAAGGCACGCCGCTCCAGGGCGGCGCGCGAGAACGGATCGCGCGAGGCGTGCGCACGATTCCGGGCGACCGGCAACGCGAAGGTTTGATCGTGAGCTGGTCGCTCGTCGAGAACGCCGTCCTGGGCGATCAGGACCGCCCGCCGGTACGAAAGGGAATAGCCATCGATCGCGTTGCCGCCGGCCGCCGCGCGCGAGAGATCGTCGAGCGCTTCGACGTGCGCACGACCAGCATTCGCACCACGGTTGCGACGCTTTCCGGCGGTAACCAGCAAAAGCTCGTCGTGGGGCGCGCGCTGGCCGGCGCGCCGCGTCTCTTGCTCGCCTACCAGCCGACGCGCGGCATCGACGTCGGAGCCGCCGCACTGGTGCAGTCCTCGCTCATCGCGGCGCGTAACGCCGGCGCCGCCGTGCTTTTGATCTCCTTCGAGCTAGACGAGATCCTGGCGCTGGCCGATCGGATCGCGGTAATCTACCGCGGTATGCTTTCGGCTACCATGCTACGCGATGCGTTCGATCGGGGAACGATCGGAGCGTTGATGGCCGGGGCGCAACGCGCTTCGTGAGAACGGCGGCGATTGGGGGCGTCGTGCTGTTGGCGCTGGCGGCGAGCGCTATGGAACTCGCCGGCGCGAACCCGCTGCTGGGTTTCTACGCGCTGCTGCGCGGAGCGCTCGGCGGGCCGCATCAGATCGCCGAGACGCTCGTGCAAACCACCTCTTTGCTCTTCCCCTCACTCGCCGTCGCCCTCGCGTTTCGCGCCGGATTCTTCAATATCGGCGCCGAGGGTCAGCTGGTCATCGGCGGGTTGCTCGCGGGGCTGCTGGGTGCGCGCCTCCATCTTCCCGGCATTGCCGGCCTGCCGCTCGTGCTGTCGGCCGGTGCGCTCGGCGGTGCGCTGTGGGGCGGAATCGCCGGTGCGCTCCGGGCGCGCTTCGGCGGAAATGAAGTCGTCGCAACGTTGATGCTCAACGTCATCGCTGCGCTGCTGGCCAACTATCTGGTCGTCGGTCCACTGCACTCGCCGGGTGCCGTCGGCCCCGAGACGGCCGAGCTCGCTCCGAGCCTATGGCTGCCGACGATCGCTCCCGGCACCCGCTTGACCGTCGCGATGCCTCTGGGACTCCTCGTCGCGGCCGGTGTTGCGCTGCTTCTCTCACACACCGTTTTCGGATACGAGCTGCGCGCCAGCGGCGCGAACCCGCAGGCCGCGCGCAGAGCGGGAATCGATCAGCAATGGATTGCGCTCGCCGCGATGCTGCTTTCGGGCGGCATCGCGGGGCTCGGCGGCGCAACGATCGTCACGGGGGTGCTGCATCGGTTCAACGTGGCGCTGAGCCCGGGATACGGCTTCATCGCGATCGCGGTCGCGCTGGTCGGCGAACTCGATCCGCTGCGCGTCGTGTTCGCCGCGTTCGCGTTCGGGATCTTGCAGAGCGGCAGCCTCACGATGCAGGCGCTCGCACACGTGCCGAAAGACGTCGTGACGGTCATCGAAGGACTGATCATTCTTGCACTTTCGGCTCGCCGGTTCGCACCGTCTGCCGGCAGGCTCCGGGCCGATGAGCGAACCGGCTGAATTCCTCGCGCTAGCGCTCGTGAAAGCCGCGCCGCTGATCTTTGCAGCGCTGGCCGGAGTCCTGTGCGAGCGCGCCGGCATCCTGAACATCGCGCTCGAGGGTCAGCTTGCAGCAGGGGCCTTCGTTGCCGTCGCTGCAGCCGCCGCGACGGGGAACGCGCTGGCCGGCCTGGCAGCGGGCGTCCTCGCGGGAGCGGTGCTGGGCGGCGTGCTCGGGTTCGCCGCGACGCGCTTCGGGGTCGATCAAATCGTGGCCGGCACCGGCCTCAACCTGTTGGCGATCGGGGGAGCGGCCTTCGGGTTGGTCGTGATCTTCGGGCAGCCGGGCGCTTCCCCAAGCGTTGCGTCGCTCGGCGCGCCCGGCGCGCACCTGTTGATCGCGACCGCCTTGGCGTGCGCCTTCGCGCTGCACCTGGTGCTCTACCATACGCCATGGGGGTTGCGCGTGCGCGCGTGCGGCGAGAATCCGCGGGCGGTGGCGAGCGCGGGTCTCGATCCCAAAAGCATTCGCTTGCTGGCGACGACCGTGGGCGGGGCGCTCGCCGGACTCGGCGGCGTCTACCTCTCGCTTGGCGAGTTGAATCTCTATTCGGACGGGATGAGCGCCGGGCGCGGTTTCATCGCGCTGGCAGCGGTCATCTTCGGACGTTGGACTCCGCTTGGCGCGACCGGCGCGGCGCTCGCCTTCGGTGCCCTCTCGGCGCTGCAATTCATTCTGCAACGCTCGGGGGTGCCGAGCGAACTGATGCAGGCGCTTCCCTACCTCGCCGCGCTAGCGGCGCTAGCCGGAATCGCCGGACGCGCCCGTGCCCCGCGAGCCGACGGCGTTCCGTACGTCGAATAGGGCAGGTCCCGCAAGCGAGTTGTCCTCGAGGCCAAAAGGGTTGGCCCCGGTAAAGCCGATACGTAGGGAGACGATGAAGCCGCGCCCACGCCGCTTACATCCTTGGATATTCGCTCTTGCGGCGTGCTTCGCGCCGGCCGGGGCGAGCGCGCTCGGCATGCCCGGTCCGTTCGCAGATCTGCAGGCCCGGCTGACTCGCGCCGCCGATCACGCGCCGGGCAGGGTCGGCATCGCGGTCGAGGACTTGGCGACCGGCTACGTCTCAGGAATCAACGAGACGACGAGCCTTCCCGCCGCTTCGACCATCAAGATCCCGGTAATGGTGGAAGTCTTTCATCAGATGCAAAGCGGGAGCATCGATCTCAATACGCCGCTGCACCTTCAGCCGGGCGACCGCGACTGGGGCTGGGGCGACCTCGCCGATGCTCCGACCAACACGCGCAGGACCGTCAAGCAGCTCCTGCGGCTGATGATCGACGACAGCGACAACACCGCGACCAACATGCTGATCCGGCTCGTCGGCCGCAAGCACATCAATGCCACGATGGAAAAGCTGGGCTTGCGCAAGACGCGCTTGGGCGACTACATCCGCTCCGAGACCGATGCCATTCGCTATGCGCTGCGCACGAGTCCGGGCGACATGGTCAAACTACTCGATGCGATGGCGCGCGACGAACTGGTCGACGAATGGTCGTCGCGCCAAATGCTGGCGATTCTGACCGGGCAGCTCCATAACTCGCTGCTGCCCGTTCCGTTGCCGCGCACGCTGCGCATCGCGCACAAGACGGGTTCCCTGCACGACACGCTCAACGACGTTGGCATCGTGTTCCGCGACCAGGAGCCCTACGTGATCGCGGTGATGACGACTCAGTTGCCGGATATGGATCTCGGACGCAGCTTCATTCACAAAGTGTCGCGGCTTGCGTACGACGAGCTTGGGCGCTTCGAGCACTGGCGAATCGAGGAAGGTCTGCCGGGCTTCACGCCGGCCGTGCCGTTGCCGCAGGCGCTCAGCGAGCAGCCGCTCGCGCCCGACTTGCGCATGTGGGAGGCGCCCTCTCCGGAATCCGCCGACGACCCGAGCACGCCCGAGCAATACCCTCAGTCGCGCTGACGTTCCAAGCGATGCTTTGCACGGGCGTCGTAGCAAGGAGCAGCCCGCAATCGTAGCGTAAGCCCCGAACTTCGTGGGAATATCGGCCGCAGCTGGTTTTGCTGCGGACGTTCGTCCCAGGAACGATTTTCTGCATGCGTTGATCCTGGGGAGACGTCTTCGTGCATCTCGCCGACGACAATATTTGGCTCGTCGCAGGGATTTGGATGACCCTAGCCGTGCTGAGCGCGTTCATCTCGATCCGCCTGAAGTTCGCCTCGGCTTTAGTCGAAATCGTCGTCGGCGTTTTTGCCGGCAACCTCCTGGGGTTGCACGGAAACCTTTGGATCAATTTTGTCGCCGGCTTCGGAAGCATCATGTTGACCTTCTTGGCCGGGGCTCAAATCGACGGCGCGGTGTTGCGCAAACAGGCACGGCCTGCGGCCGTCATCGGGCTCCTCTCGTTCCTGGTGCCCTTCTTCGCGGCGCTGCTCTTCGCGCGCTACGCGCTGCATTGGACGGACAACGCTTCGCGCATCGCGGGCATCGCCATGTCGACCGCGTCAGTGTCGGTGGTCTACTCGGTGATGCTCGAAAGCGGGCTTGCGGCTCAAGACTTCGGTCAGCTCGTGCTGGCGGCGTGCTTCATCACGGATCTCGGTACGGTTCTCGCTTTGGGCCTTCTCTTCACGCGCTTCAGCCTCTGGTTCGCGGCACTGGCGATTGGCACGGGGCTTGCCATGTGGCTTGCCCCGCGCCTCTTGCGGACCACCTACGCGCGCGTGGGCGACCGTGTGAGTCAGCCTGTCTTACGCCTGATCTTCGCGATTCTGCTCATCCTGAGCGCGCTCGCGACCTTCGCCAAGAGCGATGGCGTCGTCGTGCTCCCCTCGTACTTCCTGGGACTGGCCTGCGCCGGGTTCTTGGCGTCGAACCGCGTCATCGCGCAACAGCTCCGCAGCATGACGCTGAGCTTGCTCACCCCGTTCTACTTCCTGCGGGCGGGGACATTCGTTTCCTTCGCGGCGGCTTGGACGGGCGGCGCCGGCATTGCGGCTTTCGTCATTGTCAAGGTCATTGCGAAGGTCGCAGGCGTCTGGCCATTCGCGCGCGCCTTCGGCTACGGAGCGCGCGAAGCGAACTATCTTACGATGATGATGACGACCGGACTGACATTCGGGACGATATCGAGCCTCTACGGGTTGACGCATCACGACATCACCGATGGCCAGTACTCGATCCTGGTCACGGTCGTCATCCTCACAGCCGTCCTGCCGGCGTTGGTCGGGCAGGTGCTGCTCAGCCCTCGGCCTCGCTTGAAGAGCATCAAGCACGACGCCGAGGCTGCCTAACCCGCGGCGGAAACCTTTCGACCGGCATACGCGGGCGTGACCCAGGCGCGGTATTTGGGGTCGCGACCGGTGCGCACGCGTTGGTGCAAGTCGCTCAGACGGCGCGTGATGGGCCCCAGCTGACCGTCGCCCACCGTGCGATGGTCGACCGACTTGATGAAGGCAATGCCGGCGGCCGTTCCGGTCACGAAAAGCTCGTCTGCGGCATAAAGCTCGCTGCGATCGATGGGGCGCTCGACGACCTCAAGGCCGAGCTCGCTCGTGGCGAGCGTCAGCACCGAGCGGCGCGTAATGCCTTCGAGACAGTTTTGCGAGGCATCGGGCGTATGCAGCACGCCGCGCTTGACCAGAAACAGGTTAGCGGCTGAGCCCTCGGCGACGTGGCCGTCGAAACTCAGCATGATCGCTTCATCGAAGCCGTTCAATTGGGCCTCGCTCTTCGCCAGCGCCGAGTTGATATAGGTGCCCGTGATCTTTGCACGCGCCGGAGCCATCGTGTCGTCGATTCGCCGCCACGAGCTGACCCCGGCCCGCAGGCCCGCTTCGGCATCGTAGTACGACTTGAAGGGGACCGCCACGATCGCGAAGGCGTCGTCAACGCCGAGAAGGCGCACGCCGACATCCTCGGCGCTCTTGAAGAGCAACGGGCGAACGTAAACGTTCTCTTCGTAGCCGTTGCGCGCGCAGAGCTCGATCGTTAGTTGCACGAGCTCCTCGACGCCGTGCGGGATCTCCATCAGTAGCGTCTTAGCCGATTCGTGCAGGCGTTCGAAGTGCTCGCGAAGCTGCAGCAGATACAGTTCGCCCTCCTCGGCGTTCCAGTAGCCCCGAATTCCCTCAAAGCAGCCGGTGCCGTAGTTGAGTCCATGCGTCAGCAGCCCGACGCGGGCGTCGTCGTACTTAACGAAGCATCCGCGCGCAAAGACGGTCGAGTCGCCGATATTCATGCAGCGGTAATTCGCGCCGGGCAAGGCGAACACCCGGGCATGGGCGAGACTTCGGGCACATTTCGCATTTTGAAAGCGCTCTCCAAAAAAATGCTGCGCCGCGCGAGTTTCGCGCTGTGTTTCCTCGCTTGCGCGGGGATCGCGGCGGCGCTGGCTGCAGGCAGCAGCGTGCTGCCGACGGAGTGGTCGCTTTCGCCGCCTGCGGGCCGCGTCGTGCAGACCGGTACGTTACCGGAAAGCGCGACGCTGACGGCCGATGGGGCACATCTCGTCGTACTCGAAGGCGGACAGGGCGGCGCCGCAATCCGCATCCTCGATCCGCAAAGCCTTACGACGCAGCATCTCGTCGCGATGAAAGGCGCTTACGGCGTCCCGCTCGCGGACCGTACGGGCGACGGCTTTTGGGCGAGCACCGGCGGCCAGGATTCACTCGTTCACATGAGCGCAACGAGCGGTGCGATCGATCGTTCGATCGCGCTTCCAAGGGGTTTTTGGGGCGCCTCGATCGCGCGTTCGCCCGACGGCACGAAGCTCGCGGTCAGCGGCGACCTGGCCGATGCCGTCGTCGTCGTCAACGAAGCGGCGGGCTCGGCCGGCGCGCCGATTGCCGTGGGCCATCACCCCGCCGGCATAACGTTCGCACCGGACGGCAAAACGCTTTTCGTGGCGAGTTGGGCGCAGTCGAGCTTATCGGTCGTCGACCTCGCCAAGGGCGTCGTGGTAGCGACGATTGCCGTCGGCAAACATCCCGAAGCCATGCAACTGTCGCGCGACGGAGCGGAACTCTACGTGTCGCAGAGCGACGATGACGCGATCGGAATCGTCGATCTCAAGACGTTGCGCCGCGTCGCTTCGGTCAATATCGGCCTCTACGACGGCAAGCTTTTCGGCGCGTCCCCGACGGCGCTAGGCCTCTCGCAAGACGGCTCGCGACTCTTCGTCGCGTGTTCGGCCGCAAACGCAATCGTCGTGTTGAAGGTGGCCGGCTCGAGCGCCGCCGTGGTCGGAGCGATTCCAACGGGTTGGTATCCGACCGCCTTTGCGCTCGACCCGAGCGGCGCGGTGCTCGATGTGGTCGACGGCAAAGGCGAAGGCCAGCGGGCCAACCCTGAATTCGATCCGTTTGGCCCGCGTGCTACGCGCTTTCGCGGTTACATCGCCTCGAATACCTTCGGCTCCGTGCGGAGAGTCGCGATTCCGGACGACGAAGGCCTGCACGCCGGTATCGACGCCGTGCGCGATAACGGCGGTCCATACCTTAGGAGAGCCTGGCTTCCCGGTGCCCTTTCCCCAGACGTGCACCTTAGCGCGCACGAGCCTCCCGGTCTGAACGTGGTGCTCAAGGGCAGCCCGATCAAACACGTCATCTACGTTATCAAGGAAAACCGAACGTACGATCAGGTACTCGGCGATCTTCCCGGCGCCGACGGTGATCCCAAGCTTGCGCTGTTCGACCGTTCGGTGACGCCCAACGAACACGCGCTTGCCAGACGTTTCGGAATCTTCGACAACACCTATGCCGACGCGCAGGTGAGCGCCGACGGGCACAACTGGTCGGTCGGAGCGTTCGCCAACGATTACCTCGAGAAGATGTGGCCGCAGAACTACGGCGGACGGCGCGAAATCTACGACTTTGAGGATGGCGCCGACGCCTCGGTTCCGCACAGCGGCTTCTTGTGGAATGCGGCGGTTCGCGGCCGCATCACGCTGCGCAACTATGGGGAGTTCGTGACGAATCCTTCGCAGCCGGGCAGCGACGTCACGACCCACATGCCCGAGCTTGGCGCGCTCACCGATCCAAAGTTCATCGGCTTCGACACGTCATACCGCGACGAGGCGCGGGAAGCCGAGTGGCGCCGAGAGTTCGACGCCTACGTGAGAAACGGCAATCTGCCGGCGCTCGAGATCATGCGCCTGCCGAACGACCACACCGCGGGCACGCGCCCCGGTGCGCGCACGCCGGCAGCGATGGTCGCCGAGAACGACCTGGCGTTCGGGCGGCTCATCGACGCGCTTTCCCATTCGCCGTATTGGAAGGACACGGTCGTCTTCTGCGTCGAGGATGACTCGCAAAACGGACCCGACCACGTGAGCGCCGAGCGCATGCCGATTTACGTGGTGAGTCCGTACGCCGGCGGCGGCGTACGGCACGAACACTATTCGACGGCGGGGATCGTGAGGACGATCGAAATGCTGCTCGGCATCCCGCCATTGTCGGCCTACGACGCCGCCGCCGAGCCGCTGTACCAAGCCTTTACGGACAAACCCGATCTTCGTCCCTATGACGTCCTTCCCGAGACGGTCGATCTCGAAGCGAAAAACTCACTTGCCGCATATCGCGCCCGCGATAGCGCGCGGCTCGATTTCTCGCGCGAGGACGCCGTCCCCGATGCAACGCTCAACGATATCGTCTGGCACGCCGTTCGCGGGGCCCGCGCGACGCCGCCGCCTTACGGAGCGTTCCCGAATTGAACGTGTGGTTGGCGGTCCTGACCGCGTTCCTGGCGAGCGGCGTTGAGGCTGTCGAAGCGCTCACGATCGTGCTTGCCGTCGGCGTCACGTCGGGCTGGCGCGTATCGCTTGCCGGGGCGGCTGCGGCCGTCTTGGCGCTCGCGGCGATCGTCGCCGCATTCGGTCCCGGACTCGCGCATTTTGCCTCGATCGGCATCGTCCGCCTCATCGTGGGCGCGTTGCTTTTCTACGTCGGCGCCGGCTGGTTGCGCAAGGCTATCGCGCGCTATGCCGGTCGTAAAGCGCTGCGCGACGAGCACGCCGCTTACGCGCAAAGGGTGGCGGCGCTGGAGACGCGCGAGCCGGATTCGCAACGTATAGGCTTCGCAACATCGTTCAACGGCGTGCTGCTCGAAGGCTTCGAGGTCGCGGTCATCGTCGTTACGGTCGGCGGATCCTTCGGCGCCGGTGGACTTTCGTACGCAGCCCTCGGCGCACTCGCCGCCATCATCCTGGTCAGCGCCGCGGGCATCGCCGTGCATGCCCCGCTTGCGCGCGTTCCGGAAAACCTGCTCAAGTTCATCGTCGGCATCATGCTGACGACGTTCGGTACGTTCTGGGGCGGCGAGGGCTTGGGCGTCCGATGGTGGCACGGCGACGCCGCCATTGGCCTGCTCGCCGCTTTCTACCTCGCCGCCTCGCTCACGGCGATCGCGGCCATGCGCGCCGTGCAACGCCCTCGCCCGGCGTAGGCGAGCCCACCCCGAGGCAAAGGGGCGGGCTCGCGTGGGGGACGGTTTTGACTAGGGGTTACAGCCCGTAGACCGACTTCAGGTCGAGCATGGCCTGCGTCAACACGGCGTGGTAGTTGCCGTCTGCAGCCATACCGTACTTCTTGTTGATGTCATCCATCACCGCGAGGTGAATCGGGTGAGTCACGAGAGCGTCGAGCATGTATTCGACATCGTAGGAGCCGGAAGGGGTGACGCCCAGCTTGTAGAGCGCCGCCGCCAGCGCCTTGCCGTCGGCCGGCGATGGGTCGGGGGTGGCAGGCAGCGCGACTTTTGCAGCGGTCACCTTGGCCACCGAGTCGTTGACGACGAAATTGAAGACGGTCAGAAACGACTTGACGTTGTCGGCCCCGAACTTCTGGTCGAGCGAGGCTACTTCGGCTGCGGTCTTCGCCCCGGCGAGAACGCCGACGAGCTTGACCGAGTCGAAGTCCTTGGGGCCGCCGCCGGCGACGATCATCGAGAGCGTCGTCGCGAGGGCAGGCTTGCCGGTATAGACCGGTGCGCCGCTATAGCGAGCGTGCTCGGATGACATCATCGAGCCTGGGGTTGCCATGGACGAGGGCTGTGCCAGGCCCGGCGCTGTCGCCCAGACGAGAGCCGAGCACGAGAAGAGCGCGGCCATAAGATTGCGGGTACGGATCATGTATGCTCCATGCAGAGAGAAGAGTTCGCGGCCGCCGAGAGCGCGCCGACACGTTACTGAAACGGAGCAGAGCCGGCTTCGGATGTCGTTGCCCGGGCGTCACGCTCCGCATAATGCCGTAGCGTCAGGAACTGCTTTCTCATAAAAACCAGGTCGAGAATGGGAAGTACGGCGGCCACCAGGCGGCCATACAGACCCGGCGGAGGCGCGACAAGCACTTTCGCGACCAGCCGCGTACCGCGTGCCGCGGCGTACAGGCGGTAGCTCAGCGCGATATCCCCGACGAGCCAGCTTGGCGCCTCGAGCCCGCTTGCAATCGTCAGGTGCTGTCCCGGCTCGAAGGAAACGACCCGGAAAACGCGCATGATGCGCTGCCCGATCCGAAGGTGATCCAGCCCCGGCGTCAACTGCGGCGGGCTGCGCCGGCCGAGGTTATCGATCCAGTCGTAGCTGTAGGGAGCCGCGCGCAACTGGCACAGCCACCGAAAAACGAGCTGTGCCGGCGCGTCGATTGCAACCGCGCGAAAGTAGACGTCGTCGTGCGGAAAGGCGATCGCATCGCACGGATACGTCTGCGCGACTTCCGTTTCGCTCGCGCCCCAGATCTTCACCGAGCGGCTTTGCGCGATCCGGCGCGCAAGCTACAGCCCGAGCGCCAGCGAATCGGCGCGCGGATCGCTGCCGCCCGCCAAGCTGCCGCGCGCGCGATCCAACGCGATCGCATGGCAGTGCCCGAGCGCCCGATCGAAGGGTCCGACCAGCTCGACCGCGTGGCCGCGCCGGCGTAGCCCGGCGACGACCTCGGCCGGCATGCGCGATTCGAGGCGCACCGCGTCGGCAAACGCGCTTTCGCTGTCGCGACCGTAAACGAAGCGCGGCGCGTCGATCGACTGCTGCAGCGAAAGACCGCGTTCGTACACGTTATGCAGCAGTTGCACGTGCGTTTGCGGTTGCCCGTCACCGCCCATCGTGCCGTACACGAGTTCCGGCATGCCGTCGCGCAGCAACATGGCCGGGGAGAGCGTGTGCAACGGGCGTTTGCCGCCGCCGAGCTCGTTGGGATGACCGGGCTGCAGCGAGAAATACGTGCCGCGATTGTGTAAGAAGACGCCGGTTCCGCGCGCCACGATGCCCGAGCCGAATCCCGTGTACAAGCTTTCGATCAAGGAAACGGCGCGGCCATCGCCATCGACGGCGACGACGGCAACCGTGCCGCCGCGATCGGGAACCGCCCGACGAATGCGCGCACGCTGTGGATCGAGCCGGGCGCGCATCCGCGCGAGCTCCGCGGGCGCGAGCAGGTCGTCGATCGGCTCCATCGACGCGGGCTCCGCGAAACGGGCATCGCGCGCGTCGAACGCCTCCTTGAAAGCTTCGATTGCCAGATGCGTCCAGTCGAGATCGCACGCGCCGCCGTCGCGTTCGAGCATGCCGAGAACCATCGAGGCCACGGCGGCTTGCGAGTTTGGCGGATGCGCAACGACTTCCGCACCGCGCCAAAGGAGGCGCACCGGCACCATGCGCTCGGTACGTTGCGCCGCCAAGTCTTCCAGCGTCATCGGGTTTCCCTGGTGTTGCAGGGTCGCACAGATCGCGGCCGCAGTCGCACCGTCATAGAATCCGGCGGCGCCGTGGCGGCGAATCGAACCGAGCGCGTCGGCCAGCGGCGGATTGCGCAAGACCTCGCCGGGATGCGGTGGTCCGAGCCGCACGAAGAGTGCGCAAGCGTCAGCATCGCTGCGCAACGCGTCTTCGTTCAGCGCGAAGGCACACGCGACGACGTCGGTGGCAACGAAACCGTCGCGCGCGTACGCCTGCGCCGGGGCGAGCAACTCGTCGAGATCGCGCGTCCCGTGCGCGCGTGCGACGTCCTCCCACGAACGCACCGCGCCCGGAACGGTAACGGTGTAGGCGCCGCGCAAGGGCATCGCACGGTAACCACGTTCGCGCAGGAAGCTTGCTTCCAAAGCCTTGGGCGCGCGGCCGCTGCCGTTATAGGCTACGACTTCGCGAGTTCGCGGCTCGTACAGAAGCCAGAGTGCATCTCCTCCGATCCCGCAACTCGATGGATAGACGACGGCGAGAACCGCATTCGTTGCAATCGCCGCGTCGACGGCATTGCCCCCGCGGCGCAGGACGTCGACCCCGGCGGCCGTCGCAAGCGCGTGCGGCGAAGCGACCATTGCGCGCGTTGAACGCGCGACCGCGCGCGAAGGATGCTCGTGGCCAGCCATCGCCATCCTATACTCACCTCGCGGAGGCGTGGCCTGGTCTCGACCGGAACACGTCGCGACCTCACTCGCTCGTGGAGCCGCATGCTCGTCGTCGACCATATCCAACGCTCGTTCGGGAGCCTTGCAGCCGTCAGTGACGTTTCCTTCACGTGTGGCCGGGGCGACGTGTTCGGCCTGCTCGGGCCTAATGGTGCCGGCAAAACCACGACGATGCGCATGATCCTCGGTATCTATGAGCCCGATGCGGGATCGATCACATGGGATGGACGGCCGATCGGTCTGAAGATCCGCCGAACTTTCGGATATCTTCCCGAAGAGCGGGGTCTGTACGGCAAGATGAAGGTGGGCGAGCAGATCGCCTACTTCGGCCGCCTCCACGGACTGCGCGATGACGTCGCTCGACGGCGCACCGTCGAGTGGCTGAAGCGGCTCGAAATCGAGCATCTGGCCGGTCGCGCGTGCAGCGAGCTCTCAAAAGGGAACCAGCAAAAAGTGCAGCTGGCCGGAGCGCTGCTGCACGAGCCGCCGTTGCTCGTCCTCGACGAGCCGTTTTCCGGACTCGACCCGGTCAACGCCGAGATGACGCTCGAGTGCATCCGCATGCTTGCCGCGCGCGGCACCGCGTTCGTCCTTTCCAGCCACCAGATGTGGCAGATCGAGCATGCCTGCCGCGAGTTCTGCATCATCGATTGCGGTCGCGTGCGGGCGCGCGGCAGCCTGGCCGAATTGCGCCGCGCCCTGCCCACTCGAACGGTGCGCGTCTCGCCCGATTCGTCGCCGGTTCGTGCCGTCTTTACGGCGCACGGTGCCACCGGTCCGACGGTCGACGCCGAAGGCGAGCTCGCCTACGAGCTGCCGGCCGGCACGGATTTCGGCGTACTCTTGCGCGAGGTTGTGGCCGCCGGTCCAGTCGATGCGTTCGAGCGGCAGGAGCCGTCGCTGAGCGATATCTACGTGCACGCGCTCGGCAACGGCGTGGCGCGCGGCGTGCGACTTTGAACGAAATCGTAACGGTCTTCAGCGCCGAGTTCATGCGCCGGCTGCGCTCCCGTATCTACGTCGGCGCGACGCTAGCGGGTGCGTTCTTTATCGCGCTCATCATCGAAGCGCCGATCATCTTCGGGCACCTCGCCGATACGTCGACGGACGGGATCGTCCTTGCCGGGCCTGCTCCGCTGCGAGCGCGTGCCGCGACGCTGCTCCAGCGCCGCAAGGCTTTTCGCGTGACCTCGCAGCTCGACGCGCTGCCGAAGCCCGTCACCGCGGCCTTTCTCGACCGGCACGGAAAAGCGGCTGCGGCGATCGCGATCTCGGAGCAACACCGGCGCCTGCACCTCGACGTTTACGCGCGCGACCTCGCGGCCTTTGACGAGGTCGATTTTCGAAGTCTCGTGCCGCTCAACATCGAGCTTGCGACCGGCATTCAAGCTCGCGCTTTGATGCCTGCCCTGCGAATCGATCGCACCGTGCGCGGCATCGACCACAAATTCGTCGACACACGCAGCGCTGCGTTCGCTCACGCGGTCGCGAGCGGTCTGATCTTCGTTCTCTACGTGGCAATCATCTTTACGAGCCAGAGCATCATGGCCTCGGTCGCCGAAGAGAAGACCAGCCGAATCGCGGAGATTCTGATCGCGACGATCTCACCGGTCAATCTGTTGACGGGCAAAGTCCTGGCGGCCGCGCTGCTGGCGATCATTCAAATCGCGGTTTGGGTCGCGACGGCGGCATTGCTCTTCTCGAGCGCTATCGGCAGCATCTTCGAGGGTTCGAGTTCAGGCTTAGCAGCGGCCGATGCGGCGCAGGCGAGCCGCCTCGACCTGGTCGACCCGCGCATCCTCATCGCCTTTACCTTCTTCTTCATCCTAGGCTATCTGCAGTACGCCACGGTTTTCGCGGCGGCGGCGTCGCTCGTCTCGCGCGTCGAAGATCTGGCGAGCGTATCGACGCCGGTCATGCTGCCCGTCATCGGCGCGCTGTTCGCCGCCATCTACGCGCTCTCGGCTCCCGAAACTCCGCTAAGCATCACGCTCAGCTTCGTGCCGTTCGTGGGGCCGTTCGTCATGTTCGCGCGATACGCCGTCGAAAACGTTCCGGCATGGGAGCTTGGGCTGGCGGTCGCGGTCAATACGCTGACGGTGGCCGCCGCGTTCGTCGGAGCGGGCAAGGTCTATCAGGTTGGGATGCTGCTCTACGGAAAGCCGCCGTCGTTCAAGCAGATCGTCGCGACGCTGCGCGCCTAATCCGAGCATGAGGCGCCTCTGGGTCTGCATCATCTTGTACGTGGCGCTGCAGGGCGCTCTCGCGGCTTGGCGCTGGCACCTCTGGACGTTCGGAACCGATACCGGGACGTTCGCACAGGTCGTCGCCAGCGCGTTCAGCGGTTTTCGCGACGGGCCCGAGCAGGGAACGCACTTCCGCTTTCACTGGGCTCCGCTGCTGGCGATCCTCTATCCGCTCATCGCGCTGACGCGTTCGCCGCTCGCACTCCAGTTCGCGCAGATCGTGCTGATTTCGCTCAGCGCGCTTCCGCTCTACGCGGTCGCACGCGCGTACGTAAACGAGCGCAGCGCCCTGCGCTACGCCGCGCTCGCGCTCGTCTATCCACCGCTGGCAGCGGTGGCCTTCGGCGAGTTTCACGAGATCGCGTTCTACCCGGTGACGGCACTTGGGCTTTTCTGGGCGGCCGACCGTGCGCGCTGGGGCCCCTTCGCACTGCTCGCCCTAGCCGCGGTGATGATTCGCGAGGAGGCGTGCATCGTGTTCGCTCTGACGGGTGCCGCCTTCGCCACGATCGGATTCGCAAACGCGGGCAAACCGGAGGGCGAGGGGCTTCTGGTTGGCGCGCCGCGCGAGCCCGCGCGGCTAGCCGTTGCCGGCCTCGGGCTGATGCTGGCCGGCATCGGCGCGCTGTACCTTTACTTCGAGATCATCATCCCGCACGTCGGCGCCTGGCAGCCGTCGCGCTTCTACGACTACCCCTTCGCGCATGGCCCGCTCGCTCTCGTGATTGCGCTCGCGCTTCACCCAGTCTATCTGCTTGCGCTGGCTTTCCGCGGGCGCTTCACGTACGTGCTCGAGGCATTCGTTCCGCTCGCCTTACTGCCGCTACGCTCCGCCTGGACCTTGCTCGCGCTTCCTGGCCTCGTGGGCCTGCTGCTTTCAAGCGACCAAATCGCGTGGCGGATGGGCTCGCATTACGCGGCAATTTGGATTCCCTGGCTTTTGCTCGGCGCGATCGCTGCGCTCGTCTCGCTGCAGCGCGCGCGACGCGAGCCCGTCGCGCGGCGCTGGTGGATCGCGGCGCTTGCCTGCTCCGCCATTTTTCTGATCGCGTTCAACCCGATGCATCCGCTGCACTATCTGCGTCCCGTCTACGCGGACGACGCCGCGGCCGACGCTGCATTCGCGCTGATCCCCGCGCACGCGCGCGTAGCGACCCACGACGAGTGGTTTACCCGCATCGCGTTAGTCGCGCCCCAAGCGACCGTATTCTTCTGCCCGTACGTCGATTTCGCAGTCTACGCCGACGATTATCCAAGCGACTTCTTCCAGCGCGAGATTCGCCCCGAAATCGGCCGCGAGCTGCGCAACGGTCAAATGCGAATCGTGGCCGCGTTTGGTCCCGTGAAAGCGTACGCGCGCAAGCCCGACCCCGGCGCACGCGTCGGCAACTGCATCACGCCGGGCGACCCTCGCTACCGCTGACTCGCCAGCCGTTGGCGTAGACGTTGAAGCGCGCGCCGCGCAGAAACCCGATGAGCGTCAAGCCGAACTCGCGGGCGAGGTTGATGGCCAAACTGCTGGGCGCGGAGACCGCGCAGAGAAACGGGACCCCCGCCGAAAGCGCTTTCTGCACGAGCTCGTAGCTCGCCCGGCCGCTCACCATCACGATTGCGCCGTCGAGCGGAAGGCGCTTGTGGAAGATCGCCCATCCGATCAGCTTATCCAAGGCGTTGTGACGGCCGACGTCTTCGCGTACGGCAAGCAACTCCCCGGCGGAATCGAACAGGGCGGCTGCATGCAGGCCACCGGTCTTCTCGAAAATGCCCTGCGCGGCGCGCAAGCGGTCGGGAAGGGCGACGATCGTCGCCGGCTCGACCCGAAGCTGCGAAGCGATCGGCTCGAGCCCGCGCGCGCGTAATGCGTCCATGCTGGCTTTTCCGCAAACTCCGCAGGCGCTGGTGACCGTGAAATGCCGCTCGAGCGCCTCGAGCGGCGGCAACTCGCCACGCATCAGCTCGACGCTGACCGTGTTGTAGCGCTGCGCGACGTCGACGTCGACGCAGTACGAGATGCGGCGCAGGTCGCGCTGGTGCGCCATGACGCCCTCGCAGTAGAGAAAGCCAGCCGACAGCTCGAAATCATTTCCCGGCGTGCGCATCGTCACCGCAACCGAACGCGAGTCGTTTCCGGCGCGCAAGCGAATCTCGAGCGGCTCCTCGGTCGCAACGCGATCGAACCGAACGGCAGCGGAACCGCCGTCGACCGCTACGATCTGCACCTCCGACGACGGACCGGCGCGCGGCTCATCTTCGCGAACGTGCATAATCGGACGCTCCCCCGCAAGGTTGTCGCTGTGCCTTCGCCGGGGTCCGGCGCCGCCCTGTTGCTTGCGCGACGCCCACGCCCGCGCGAGATGTGAGGATGAGCTCGGCCGGCACCCCGCTAGCAGCCGGAGAACTCCGGCGTCGTAAGGCCGGCTCCGTTACGGCATTTTGCGCCGGCAGCTCGGCCGCGAGCTCCCCGGCGGCCGCATCGCCGCCCCGAAGGGTCGCGAGAGCGTCGGCCCCTCCCTCGACCGCAACGGGCGCCCCCCGAGCGCCGCATCGAGGCCCTTGGGTCAATCGATCGGATTCGGCCCGCGTTCGACTTCTGCGAACGTTTCATCCGAATACAGTTCGTATCGCTTTCCGCCCAAATGGGCGACGAAGGGAAAGTCGCCTTCTGGTGGATCCACTGTCGCCGACCAGCGCCCCGAATTAAAATCGAGGTTGGCCTTAAAGCTCATGCCCCCGGAATAGGCGTCAACCACCGCGCTCATGACGGGTAGTGTAACCAGCGAACTCGGAGCCTGCAAGGTGCGCGCTCGCTCGGAGACAAATCTCGATAGCCAAGAAAGGGACCAAAATGAAGAGGTTTTTGCAATTTTTCTTCGCGTTAACGACCCTGGCTTTGGCCTTCGCTCCGCTTAGCGCCCAAGCCAAGGTCGGCGCCGCCTATTTTACGGGAATCGTGATCCACGTCTCGGATAACAACATCAAAGTCCAGGACCCGAAAACGAAGCAGTCGCTCAGCTTCTTGATCCTGCCGAAATTCGACCAGGTCTTTTCGGCGGACGGCAAATCGACCTATCAGATGAAGGTGATCAAGGCCGGCCAATACGTCAAGGTCTACTACGATCAAAGAATGCTCGGCCAGCGCCACGCCGATCGTATTTTGCTGCTCACCCAGAGCAACATGGTAAAGGGAAAACAGTAACCCGCCTTCGTTAGGGCCACTCGTGTACAATCAGCACGTCGAACGCTCGGCGGGGTTCGCCGGCATCGCCTTCGTCATCGTCTTGGCGTTGGCGGCGGCGCTTCCGGGAATCCCGCCGCTGGCCGCAGCGGCGCCGCGCGAGATCGGCGATTACATCGCGACGCATCGCATCATGTGGCTCATTTCCGCATGGCTTGCGCTTCCGCTGTCGGCGTTCTTCTTGTGGTTCGTCGTGCAATTGCGGGCGTTCTTGCGGCTCGCGCCGCAAATCGACGACGGTTTACCGACCTACATGCTGGCTGCGGGCGTCATTGCGGCGGCGATGCTCCTCGTGCTTGCGTCGCTGCAGGCAGCAATGACGTATCCAACGTCGGCTGGGCCTGCCGAGACCCTCATCGTGCGCGCCTTGTTCTACGCATTCAACGAGGTCGCGACGCTGCTCTTCATGCCGCTGAGCGTGATGGTCCTAGCGACGAGTCAGAGCGGCCGCCGCCACGCCAGCTTGCCGAAGGAACACGTGTTGTTCGGATACCTGACGGGCCTCCTTTTGGCCGTAGCAAGCCTCAGCATCTTCTACCCCGGAGGCTTCCTCGCGCTTGGCGGAATCGGGGCTGCAGCGATCGGCCTCGTTCCGTTCGGGGCGTGGGTTGGGTGGACGAGCCTCGCCCTGATTCGCGCGCCGCGCGGTATCGCCGGCCCCTCGTGACCGCCCGCCCCGATCGGCGCAGGATCGCCGCCTCCGCCGAAAGCCGTCTTCGGCGGTTGGTAAGCCATCCCACGGCGCCTGCGGCCAAAAGCCGCTACCCTTTCGAGGTGGCCGGAAACGGGGGAATTGCAGGTTTGGCGTCCTTCGTTAGCGAGAGAACGGCAAGGCTGCGCGGTTTTGCACCCGAGTGGTCCGCCTTTGCCATGTTCCGTCTTACTCAACCAAAGGAGCTGCGATGAACCGACTGATTCGCTCGACCTGCCTCACGTTGGCGGCCGGACTTGCACTAACCCTGGGAGGCCTCGCTCCAAGCGCGGCCGACATGCCGAGCGCCGCGATGGACTGCTCGAAAGCTGATGCGATGATGATGGCGCCCATGCCCATGCCGAGCGGCATGGAGAGCATGAAGCCCAGCGGTAACGTGGACAAAGACTTCACGCAGATGGCCATGATGCACGACCAGATGATGATGAAGATGGTGCACATGGAAATGGCGTGCGGCAAGGACGCCAAGGCGAAGGCTGCGGCGGCAAAGATGTACGACGAGATGCAGCTTTGGGAGTCGACGCTGCAGGACATCATCAAGAGCCAAAGCCAGGTCTAAGCCCGCAGAAACGACTCGGTTAGCGCGGCGCGCGCGCGCGTTCGCGCTTGGCGGCGACGAAGGCCAGTACGGCCTCGATGGGCCGTGCGTTGAGCACTTCGTCGCGCGTGATCCAGGCGCGCCGCGCCTGCCCGACGGCATAGGCGATGTTGGCGAGATCCGTCACGCGATGTGCGTCGCTGTCGAGCGTAAAGGTGCACCCGAACGATCGCGCCCGCCGTGCGAGGGCGCTCGGCAAATCCAGCCGGTTCGGCTGCCCGTCGAGCTCGAGCGCGGTGCCGGTGCGGGCCGCTGCGGCGAAGACCGCGTCGTAGTCGAACTCGTAGCCGGGAAACGAGCCGACTTGGCGGCCGGTCGGGTGCCCGATCACATTGACCAGCGGGTTCTCGCACGCGCGCAAGAGACGTTGCGTCATTGCTTCGCGCGAGAGCTTCATCGCATCGTGCACGCTTGCGACGACGATATCGAGACCGGCCAGCACGCCGTCGTCGTAGGCTAGCGATCCGTCGGCGAAGAGGTCGACTTCGGCCGAGCAAAGCGTTCGAATTCCGTAGCGCCGCCCGAGTTCGCGAGCTTCCGCGTGCTCGGCCCGAAGCGCCTGCGGATCGAGTCCCCAGTTGCGGCGCTCGTTGTACGAATGGTCCGAAATCGAGTGGTAGGCGTAGCCGCGGGCGGCACATCCGGCGATCATCGCCTCGAGCGAGTCCCGTCCGTCGCTCCACGTCGAATGCATGTGAAAGTCGCCCAGCAGGTCCTCGAGCGCCACCGGCACGGGCAGCGACCCGGCGGCCGCCGCTTCGATCTCGCCTAGGCCAAGGCGCATCTCGGGCGGGACGTAAGCGAGGCCGATCGCCGCGTAAACGTCCTCTTCGGTGCGGCAGCACCGGTTCTCGCCGCCGGCAAGATTGAGAACGCCGTTCTCGCTCACGCGCAACCCCTTGCGCACCGCGAGCTCGCGAAGCTGAATGTTATGCTCGCGCGACCCCGTGAAGTGCTGCAGCAAGTTGCCGTACACGTCTTCGGGCAGGACACGCAGGTCGATCTGCAAGCCGCCGGCGAGCCAGATCGAAGCTTTGGTCGAGCCTTCCGCTAGAATCGCTTCGGCGCGGCTCCAACCGGCGAAATGCTGGATGACGTCCTCCGGACGGTGCGACGTGCAGATGACGTCGATGTCGCCGACGGTCGGCTCGGCCCGCCGCACGCTGCCGGCATACGTGACGTTTTGCGCCGGCGACCCAGTCTGGAGATACTCGACGATCTCACGCGCCAGCGGAAGCGCACGGCCCAGGGGCGTGCGCGTCCGCCGGCCCTTGTAGGCCAAAATGCCACGCTTGATGTTCTCGATGGACTTGGCCCCGAGGCGCGCCACGCCCGCCAGGTCGCCTGCCTCGACAGCGCGTTCGAGGTCGGCCAGCGAGGCGACCCCCCGCTCGGAAAACAGCGCCTGCGCCGTCTTCATGCCGATGCCCTGGACGCCGAGGACCTCCAGCAGCGTTGGGGGATACCGCGTGGCCAGCTCTTCGTAGTAGGCGCTCGTCCCGGTAGCGAGGATCTCCCCGATACGGCCGGCCAGCGTCTTGCCGATTCCGGGCAGTCTCTGCAGTTCACCCGACGCGGCCAGCTCTGCGGCGGGGCCTGCGTTTTCGATCGTTTCGGCCGCGCGCTCGTAGGCCATGAATTTGTAAAAGGGTTCGCCGGCGAACTCCATGAGCGCGCGAATGTCCTTGAGCTTGCGGGCAATCTCGGCGTTGGTCGGCGTCGGGTTCATCGAGGACGCCGCTTCGTCGCGCAGGACGAAGGTCCGGCCTATCCGTACGGAACGGTCCATGCTGCGCACCGAGCGGCTCGACCCGCACATCTTCAACCTGCCCGTCGAGAAGATGCGTGCCGGTTACTACTCGGATACCTACTTCAACCGCGCGCGCGAGATTCTAGCTCGCGATCGGCATCACCAGAGCGTGCGCATGCAAGTCTTCCAGCGCAGCAATTCCGTGCTCTGCGGCATCGACGAGGCCATCGCCATCATCAAATTGTGCGCCGGCCGCGCGGTCCGGGGCGGCGCCTGGGAGGACGGTTGGCACGCCCTCGAGGTACGCGCGCTGCACGACGGCGACGAGATCGCCCCGTTCGAAACCGTCTTGACGATCGAGGGCGACTACGAACTCTTTGCGCATCTCGAAACCTGCTATTTGGGGGTGCTTTCGCGCCGCACGCGCATTGCGACCAACGCACGCGAAATCGTCTCGGCCGCCAATGGTAAGGAAGTCCTCTTCTTCCCGGCCCGCTTCGATCACCATCAAATGCAGACCGGCGACGGCTATGCCGCGTACATCTCGGGCGCGCTCGGGGTCTCGACCGACGCCAACGCGGAGTGGTGGGGATCGCGCGGGATGGGCACCGTCCCGCACGCACTGATTGCTGCCTACGGCGGCGACACGGTTCTGGCCACGGAAAAGTTCGCGCGCTACATCGATCCCGGCGTTCACGTCATCGCGCTCGTCGATTTCGACAACGATTGCGTCACGACGAGCCTCGCGGTCGCGCGAGCGCTGCGCAAACGTTTGTGGGGCGTGCGCCTCGACACCTCGAACACGCTGGTCGACACATCGCTGTGGTCGCAAATGGGAACCTTCCCACCGACGGGCGTCGTTCCGCAACTCGTACGTAACGTGCGCCGGGCGCTCGACGGCGACGGTTTCGAGGACGTCAAGATCGTCGTCAGCGGCGGCTTCAACCCGGAAAAGATCAGGAACTTCGAAAGCGAGGACGTGCCGGTCGATGCCTATGCCGTCGGCAGCGCCTTCTTCGAGGGAACGGGGCGTTTCGATTTCACCGCCGACATCGTTGCCATCGACCGCAACGGCGCCTGGACCGAGTGCCATAAGGTCGGCCGGCCCGAGCGGCCCAATCCACGTTTGTCGCTGGTGACGTGACACACGTCCTGCGCGCGGTCCGCGCAAGCTTCTTGCGCGACGGCGTCGAACTCGCGGCGCCGTTCGAGCTCGTACTCGACGCGGGGCGACGGGCGGACATCGAGCAGCCTTCGAAGGTGCAGGCCTCGATCGCCGCACGCCTGTGTTCGGGCATCATCAAACCGAGCACGGGCGCAGTGTACATCATGGACTACGATTCGCGTTTGCAGCCGTCGCAGGCCAAGCGTTGGGTGGGTTTCGTGGAGGCAGACGGCTTCGCCGGCGATGCGCGCGACTTCGCGCGACGCATCGCTCTCCAGGCGGCGGTTTGGTCGGTCGATCCCAAGCACGCCTGGACGCGCGCCGCCGCGGCCCTGGCCGCCTTTGACGACGACCGCGATGCTTACGTTCGCGCCGTTGCGCTGGCCCTCGTTCCGGATATAGCGCTTCTGGTACTCGACCGGCCGCTCGCGGGCGTCGTCGACAAAGTCGCCGGCTTGCGCCCGAGCGTCACGATCGTGGCCACGCGCGTCGAAGCGTTCCAACCCGCCTTGCCGTCGCCGCAGGAGGGCATCCCGATGCCGAGCAGGCGATGAGCGCGTTCCGAGCCACCGCAGCCGTCGTGCGCTATCAACTCGACCGCCGCTTTGCGGGCGAGCTCGCGATAACGTTTGCGTTGCTGCTGAGCGCTACCACTCTTTTCGGCAGCCTGCTCATCCGGCCGGCGCCGCGCGAGCAATTCCTCGCGCTCGTCGTAGCAGTTTTAGCGAGCGGCGAACTGCAATGGCGCCTCTCGCCTCGCATTCGGGACGTGCTCTACTTCACGCTGCCTCTTTACGGACGGCAACTGGCGCGGGCGTACGTGGTGCCGATGCTTCTCTGCGCAATCGCTGCGCCGCTAGGCGTGGCAGGCGGAGGCATGCTCGCGCATAGCGGGCCGGGCTTCGGCTTCACCTTCGTCGTCTGTGCGTCGCTGGCGGGATCGATCGACGGCCTCGTCATTTTGTCCGCTGCCTTCCGCGAAGGTGCCGCAGCATGGCTTTTCCGCGGACTCGGGTTTGCGAGCGGCTGTGCGGCCGGTGCTAGCATATTGGCCGGCAAGCCGCTGGCTTTGCCGCTCGCCATTCTCGCTACGTTCGTGCTCGGATTCGTCGCACTCCGTCAACTCGGCGAAACGATCGCCCGCTTCGATCCCGTGCCCTGACTGCTAGGCCGGCTGGCCAACGGAGGCGTTGAGCTTCTCGACGATCGCGCGGGTGAACATCAACATATCCGCCACCCCCCGCGCGGTGACCCAGTGCGCGTCTTGCACGACCGGCTGGTCCCGATAGAGACCGCCGGCGTTGCGGATGTCGTCGCCGATCGAAGGGGAACCGGTCATCGTCCGCCCGCGAGCCACCTGCGCCGAAATCAGGACGTGCGCGCCGTGGCCGATTGAGAACGTCGGTTTCTTTGCCGTATCGAACTCTTTGACGAAGCGTTGGACCTCGCGGTTGGCGCGAAGGCGGTCGGGCGACGTTCCGCCCGGAATCAGCAGCGCGTCGAAATCTTCAGCCGTACAGTCGGCAACCAGCTCTTCGGCCTTGGCCGCTGCGCCCTCGTCGAGGCCACGCTTGCCGCGAACGCGCTGGCGCGATTTTTCGTCGATGCCGACGACCGTGACGATGGCACCGGCCTCCTCGAGCACCCGGCGCGGCTCGGCCAGTTCTGCCTCTTCGAACCCATCGGCCAACAGCGCCGCGATGCGTTTTCCTTCAGTACCTGCTTGCATGGTCGCTCCGTTCCGTAGCCCTGCGCGGCTTTCCCGTTAGCCCAAGAGCGCGACGCGCGAAGGAGGCCGCAACGCGCAGGCGATACTATGGCAACCCGGCAGGGCCCGCCGTCGCCCAGCGATTGCGGTCGCGCCCTTGCTTCCTTTGTGCCCGGACACGTCGTCTGTGCCCGGACACGTCGTCGCCCGCCAACTAGGAACAGGAGCCGAATGCGAGCACCTTCGTCTGTCGCACTCCTCGGAACGATCGCGCTCGTCGCATTCGTAGTTGGCTGCAATACCAACGGCAACGTCCCTAGTTCCTCGCCCAAGCCGACGAACGCGCCGACCGCAACTCCCCTCCCAAGCTCGACGCCGACGCCGATCCACACGCCGACGCCGACACCGACGCCCGTCCCGTCGACGACGCCCACGCCTATCACCACGCCGACACCCTTCCATACGCCGACCCCCGTCCCGTCGTTGACGCCGACGCCGATCCCCACTGCGACGCCATCGACGACGCCCACGCCGATGTACACCCAAGTCACGATGAATTACACGCTCACATCGAGCGGTGAAACGATCACGTTCCCGTCGGACGCCGATGCCACCGGTTCTTCCAAAGTTCCTGGGATCACGACGCCGACGGTGACCATGACGCTAGTCGAGAGCAACACCCCGATCTCGGGTGCCGTCTCGTCATCGCTGTGCTCGGCGCCCGTGTACTGGTACGCGACCTTATACTTCAACGGTCCGACCAGCGCCGAAACCACCTTCTCGATCAGCAGCATTCCGATAACCTTTAGCTCGCCGACGCTGATCACATCGGGCCACACGTACGGCCTATGCGTGGTCGATTTCGGCGTCATCCTTCAGGACGATTTCACCAAGGCTCCCGGACCTGGGCCGCCGGTCTCACCCAGCGGCGACACGGTGGACTTGAAATTGGTTATTCCAAACTACCTCGCCGGCACGCTCCCCGACGGCACGACCGTCAGCGTGTTCTTTGAAAAAAAGTAAGCCGAAAACTCGCTCCCACTAAAGAAAGACAGGTCTGTACATGCGCATCGATCGGTCATTGCAAATCAGCCTCGGCCTCGCGCTCTCGGCGGCGATTTTCGTCGGTTGCAGCGGCGGAGGTTCCCAGGTGACGCCCGCCGGCTCAAATACCAGCGCCGTCCAGCGGGGCACCTATTCGGGCACGGCGGCGCAATCGCTCTTCCAGCAGGCGCTGCAACCAAACGTCACCTACACTCAACAAGCACAGTCGTATGCCTTGACGGCGTCGGGTGAAACGATCACGTTTCCCTCCGACGGCGATGCCACCGGAAGTTCGGATGTCCCGGGCGTAACGACGACTCCACTTCCGACGCTCAACCTATGCGAGAACGACGTTCCGATCAGCGGAACGACCGGCGGCTGCGTAACGGCAGCTTCCGCCTCGGATTCGAGTTGCACGGAAGCGGGCAACACCTTCTGGTACTCGACCCTCGAACTCACCGGTGGACCGACGGAAAACCATTTCGCGAGCAGCGACATCCCCGTCACCTTTACGTCGCCCAACCTCATCCCCAAAAAGTCGAAGTTGAAGTACGGGCTCTGCGTCGTCGCGCTCGGCATCGTCGTGCAAGACGATTTCAAAAAGAAAGACGGCGAGAAACCCGTCAAGCAGAAAAAGAGCACCATCAACGTCGAGCTGATCATTCCATCGGCATTGGGAGGCGACTTCCCAACCGGCTCCACGGCCAGCATATTCTTCGAGCACAGCTAAGTTCTTCGCGAACATTCTCAAGCGGGCCGCGGCATACGATGCCGCGGCCCGATTCGTTTTGCCGGCACGCGGAAACCACCTCACGTGCGTGGAAGATGCAATCTGGTGCCGTCCGTTTCGGACCGTGCCGAGCAGGCGTTTCGACCTCCCTCGACGCCCGCGTTTCTTAGCGTCCAAGAAAGACAGGTTCTCATGCGCCTCGACCGATCGATTCGAACGAGCGCCGGATTCGCTGTTGCGGCCTCACTCCTAGTGATCTGCAGCGCCGGTTCCAGTGCCACTCCCGCCGGCGTCAGCCGAAACGCCCAACCCGCCTATCACAGCGCGACGCAAAGTGCCGGGCAGCGGCCGTTGACGAGCAGTAACCCCTGCCCTCAGGTGCAGCAGTACTATCCCCTGCCGAACACGGAAGAGACGATCGCCCTGCCCTCGTACTGCGGCGCCACCGGCAGCGCGAAGGTGCCCGGCGTCCTAAACGACTCGACCTCGAACGCGAGGACGCTCTCGTTGTGCGAAAGCATTGACCCCATCACGGCGAGCAGCGGCAGCGGGAACTGCGCCGAGCAACCCACGCAATACCCGAGCGGCAGCAGCCAATGCACTGAGGCGAGCAATACCTTCCTTTACTCGACCCTCATCATCCTCGGGCCGGGGCCGAGCCAACCCTCGCAGGAAGACGCCCTTTTCGCCAAAGGCAAAGTCAAATTGATCATCACGTCGCCGGTCCTCGCGAAAGGCGGCGCCTTATACGGTGCGCCGGTTGGCGTGTGCGTCGTTGCGGATGGCGTGATCGTTCAAGATGACTTCGCCAGCGGAAACGTGGCCGTTCCCAGGAAGGATGGCACCGTGCATCTCGACCTCATCCTTCCCTTCAAGGACAAGGGACATCCGACCGTTTATCCCTTCCCCGACGACCTCGACGCGAGCGTTTTCTTCCAGTACGAAATCACACCCTAAGCAGCCGGCGCGGGAAACAGGCGGCCCCTGTTGAAGCGGGGTCGCCTGGCGTCGTTCCCCCCCTGCTTGCGGCGCCGAGCGGGCGCAACGTCTGTAGGCGTTCGCTTTTTTCAAGCATCTTGCGAAAGACAGGTTTTTATGAAGCGGATCGATTGCGGGCCATTTCGTAGCGGCCTCAGCCTCGCCGTAGCCGCACTCTTGGCGGCGTCCGGCGGTGCCTCGGCTGCAGCGCCGGGCGCTGCCGGACTAAGCGCGCAGGCCGCGTTTGGGCACCCGATCGCCGGGGCTGCAGTACGCCAGCGGGCTCCCGCGCTCAATCTCTGCAACCAGGTCGCCTCGACCTACACGCTTTCGGCCAGCCCGATGACCATTACGTTTCCGACGGACTGCCTCAGCAGCGGCTTCTCAAAACTTCCGGGCGTCGACGATGGGACGCTCGAGTCGCCTCCGCAGACGATGACCGTCTGCGAAAATCTACTGCCGATAACCGCTACGGGCGGATGCACAAATCAGCCGTCCGTTTCCGACTCGCCGTGCAGTAACGCGGGCGGCACGATCTTCTACTCGACGCTCTACATCGACGGCCAGCCCGGCACCTCGACCGCCTTCGCCAAATTCAAGATTCCGCTGGTCTTCACGTCACCATTGCTGCTATCGGTCGGCGCCGTTTACGGTCTGTGCGTCCTGGCCGACGGCCTCACGGTGCAAGACGATTTTGCAACCGGTCAAACCGTTAGCGCGAGCGGCATCCCCGGAACTATCCGCCTGCACCTGCTCGTCCCAAAGATATCGCGCGGTCTCTATATCTTCCCGAACGACGTCCCCGCGAGCATATTCATCCAACAAAAGCTCACGCTTTAGGTCGCGCGCCCGCATCGTTTTACCGTAAACGCTGGGCCGCGGCAAGCCGCGGCCCGGCGCGGCGATGCCGCGCCGATAGGAATTGGGCGGCAATGGGGCGGACGGCCCGGCATGGCAGCGGAGCGGCCCCAAGCGGGCGCAACCGAAGCTCGTAAGTCGCGGCACCTTGACATCTGCCTCGAGGACGACGTCGCGTCTTCGTTGCAGACCGGCTTTGCGGGCATCCGTCTGCGGCACGAGGCTCTTCCCGAGTTCGCCCTCGACGACGTCGACCCGGCGGTGTCGTTCCTCGGCCACCGGCTGGCTGTGCCGCTCGTGATTTCGTCGATGACCGGCGGCACGGAGCGAGCCCGCTCGATCAACCGCAACTTGGCCCTGGCGGCCCAAGCTGCGAGCGTGGCGTTAGCGCTGGGCAGCCAGCGGGCCGCACTCGAAGATAAGCGTCTCCTCTCGACCTACCGGGTGCGTGAGGTCGCCCCTGACGTCGTGCTGTTCGCCAATCTCGGCGCAGTGCAGCTCAACTACGGCGTTTCCACCGACGACGCGCGGTACGCGGTGGAAAGCATCGGGGCCGACGGCCTGTACCTGCACTTCAACCCGCTGCAGGAGGCGCTTCAACCCGCCGGCGATACGAACTTTCGCGACTTGCTGCCCAAGATCGAGCGGCTCTGCCGGGCGCTGGAGGTTCCCGTGATCGCCAAGAGCGTCGGTTCCGGGCTCTCGGTCGCAACGGCTGGGCGCCTGCTCGGCGTGGGGATCGCCGCAATCGACGTAGCGGGGGCGGGCGGCACGTCGTGGGCGCGGGTCGAAGGGCGGCGCTCGGGCGACCCGCGCCGCGAGGCGCTAGCCGAAACCTTCGCAGGCTGGGGTTACCCGACGGCCGAGGCCACGCGCGCGCTGCGGCTGGCGTATCCGGAGGCGATTCTGGTGGCCAGCGGCGGGGTGCGAAGCGGCATCGACGTCGCCAAGGCGCTGGCGCTGGGCGCGAATCTCGCCGGGATCGGGCTCCCCTTCTTGGCGCCCGCGACCCAATCGGCGCAGGCCGTCTCCGAGGCGCTCGGCAGCGTCGTGGAGGGCTTTCGCATCGCGCTCTTCGCGAGCGGCTGCCGGCAGCCGCACGAGCTGCCGGGCGCCCTCTACGGGCGCGGCTCGAGCGAGACCAGGATTGCCGAGTCGCGCACCTCGACGTCGAACACCTCGACGTAAGCGAACTCGCCGAGCGTCATTTTGCCCGTGCGCACGTCAAAGCACCAGGCATGCCACGGACAGGTCACGATGGATCCTTCGATCGATCCCTCGGCCAGCGGACCTCCCTGGTGCGGGCAGGTGCTTTCGGTCGCGTAATAGGCGCCGCCGATGTTGAACAACGCGATTTCACGATCTCCAACGATGACGGTTTTTGCAGAGCCTGCCGGAATCTCGCCGTTCGACGCGACCGGCACGAATACGGGCATAACGGCTGCGCTTCGCCGCGCTCGACACGAACCTCTCGGAACGCTTCGATGCGCTGAGCCCATCGCGCATGGCTCGAGTTCGAGCTGAAAATTGCTTGCAGCGACCTTTACCGCGCCGCCCGGGTCTGCTATGATGCGCCGGTCGCCGGTCCGGCGGCCGCCAAAGCGGGGCGGCGCGGCTGAGCCAAGCGAGACCTTCCTGTGTAAGGAGCAGACCGTCCGCATATGCCTCTCACCAAAGAGCAAAAACAAGAGATCGCGGGTAAGTACGGCCGCAGCAGCGGCGATACCGGTTCGGCCGACGTTCAAATCGCGGTCTTAACCGCATCGATCAACCAGCTCACCGAGCACCTCAAGATCCATAAGAAGGACCATCACAGCCGGCGCGGTTTGTTGATGCAGGTCGGTCAGCGACGCCGCCTTCTCGGCTACGTTCAGAAAACGGATCTCGAGCGCTATCGCAAGCTGATCGCAGATCTCGGCTTGCGCCGGTAGACCATCTCGTCGTTTTTGTCGACGAAATCAAGCGCCTCGTAGAGCGGCCGCCCGAGCTGCGACGTGCCGAGCGCAAGCCGGTCGACGCCTTCGCGTTCTGCTTCCGCGAACAGTTCAGCCATGAGCGCCCGCGCGACGCCGCGCCGGCGATACGTCCGCTCGACGAAAACGTTACGCACGCGACCGTCGACGCGCGCGCCGTCGTCGGGCTCAAACGATGCATGGCATTCGACCCGCGGCAAGGTCGCGGCTAGCGTCAGCGACGCTGTGCCGATCGGCCGCTCGCCGTCATAGGCCAGCCACGCCCGCAGCCACGACTCACTCAGGGCGCGGAAGAACGCCCGCTCGCAGGTCACACGAAAACGATCGAGTTCCGCCGGAGCCACGGGGTTTCGCTCGCTGTGCGAGCGGGCCCGCATCTCGGCAAGAATCGATGCGTCGTGCGGTTCCGCGCGCCGAATGCGGATGCCGGCCAAAGTCGCCATCGGCGCCGTGTTCTCGACAGGCCGGGTTCCGTCCCGCGGCGAACTGATAGCTGTTTACGACAAAAGTAAGAGAAGAAAAGTAGGAGTACCTGTGCCAGAATCCGTCTCGCTCGAGATCGGCGGTCGCACGCTGGTCATCGAGACCGGTGAGTTGGCGAAGCAAGCCAGCGGCAGCGCTCTCGTTCGTTACGGCGAGAGCAACGTCGTTCTCGCCGCCGTCACCGCATCCGATAAACCACGCGAAGGAATCGACTTCTTTCCGCTCACCTGTGAATTCGAAGAAAAAATGTACGCTGCCGGCAAGATCCCGGGCGGCTACATCAAGCGCGAAGGCCGCCCCACCGAGCACGGCACGCTTTCGGCGCGTCAGATCGACCGTCCGATCCGGCCCCTCTTTCCGGACGGTTTCCGCAACGACGTTCAGCTCGTCACCACGGTCCTTTCGATCGATCCGGAGCTCGATGCCGACGTGTTGGCGGTCTGCGCCGCGGGCGCTGCGTTAGCCGTCTCCGACATTCCGTTCCCCAAAAGCGTCGCGGCGGTTCGCGTCGGGCGCGACGAGAACGGTGGGTTGCTGTGCAACCCGACGCTTCCGCAATATGAAACGGGCGGCATGGACATTGTCGTCGCCGGAACCGCCGATGCGGTCATGATGGTCGAGGGCGGCGGCAAGGAACTGAGCGAGGAGGATTTGCTCGCCGCCGTCGCGTTCGCACACGAGGAAATCAAGAAGATCGTTGCAGCGATCGACGAGCTGGCGAAGCGGTCGCCCAAACCCAAACGCGAGTTCCCGGTTGCCGGGCACGACCCGCAACTGCAAGCTTGGGTCGAGAAGACGTTCAAGAAAGACGTCGCCAAGACCATGCGCATCGTGGATAAGAGCGAACGCAACGCCGCTTTTGCCGCGCTGACGCGCGAGGAAGCGCTCGTGCGCCTCGGCAAGAAAGATGAAGCGCTGCGCGCCAAGCTCGAAGATCCGAACAATAAAGACTTCGAGAAGATCGTCAAGGCGATGGAAGAGGAAGAGCTGCGCGTGATGGTCGTCGAGGACAAGATTCGTCCTGACGGACGCAAGGCCGACGAAATCCGGCCGATTTGGTCGAAGGTGCACTACGTTCCGCGCGTTCACGGCAGCGCCGTCTTTACGCGCGGTCAGACGCAGGTCTTTACCGCGGCGACGCTGGGCTCGATGTCCGACGAACAGCGTCTGGATTGGATCATCGACGTTCCCAACAAGCGGTACATGCACTTCTACAACTTTCCGTCATACTCGGTCGGCGAGACGCGCCCGATGCGCGGGCCGGGCCGGCGCGAGATCGGGCACGGTCATCTTGCGGAGCGGGCGTTGGTCCCGGTTCTGCCGGCCGAGGAAGACTTTCCATACACCATGCGCCTGATGAGCGAGACGTTGGAATCCAACGGTTCATCCTCGATGGCCTCGGTGTGCGCGAGCACCCTGGCGCTCATGGATGCCGGCGTTCCGATTCGCAAGCACGTCGCAGGCGTGGCCATGGGTCTCATCCTGCACGGCAAGAAACACGCGGTGCTCAGCGACATCCAAGGGCTCGAGGATTCCCTCGGCGAGATGGACTTCAAGGTCGCGGGAACCGTCGACGGCATCACCGCGATTCAAATGGACATCAAGGTCCAGGGTGTCACGCTCGACATCATGCGCGAGGCGCTCGGACAGGCCAAACACGGACGCCTGTTCATCATCGACAAGCTCAAGGAAACGCTGCCCGGGCCGCGCCCGGAGCTCTCGCAGTTTGCGCCGCGGATGATCGTATTGACCATCAACCCCGACAAGATCAAGGACGTCATCGGCCCCGGCGGCAAGATCATCAACAAGATCATTGCCGACACCGGTGTCAAGATCGACATCGAGAATGACGGGCGCGTCTTTATCGCCTCGCCCGACGGTGAAAGCGCCGAACGAGCCAAGAAGATGGTCGAAGCGCTGACGAAGGATGTCGTCGTGGGCGAGACCTACATGGGCACGGTCACCCGACTGATGAACTTCGGCGCGTTCGTCGCCGTCTTGCCCGGTAAGGAGGGGCTGGTGCACATCAGCCAGCTCGCCCCGGGCCGCGTCGAGCGGGTCGAAGACGTCGTGAAAATCGGCGACGAGATCATGGTCAAGGTGGTCGAGATCGACTCGCAAGGCCGTATCAACCTCTCGCGCAAGGCCGTCCTAGCCGGCGGCAACAGCGACGACTACGTGCCGCGCGGACCGAGCCGCAACGGCGACTCCGACCGCGACCGCAGCGCGGGCAGGCGGCGGCGCGGATAGGTCAACGGGACACGATGTAGGAACGGGCGCCGCTAGGGCGCCCGTTCTGTTTAACAGGGCGCTTGGTGGGGTAGAAGGCCCGCAAAATGGTTGGAACGCAGTGGATAGCGTCTCATTGGTGGGTCCTTCTCATCCGAGGGCTGGTTGCCGTCGCGTTCGGTATTTTTGCCTTCGTCTACCCGGTCGCGACGATCGCAGCCTTCGTGCTGCTCTTCGGCGCCTTCGCGCTCGTCGACGGTGTTTTCGTCACCATCGCCGCGTTGCGTTTACGGCATCCGCAACACGGCGAACGCTGGTGGCTGATGCTGCTGCAAGGCCTGGCGGGCATCGCGGTCGGCCTCGTGACGTTCTTTTGGCCGGGAATCACCGCGCTTGCGCTAGCCTTGTTGATCGCTGCCTGGGCGATCCTAACGGGCTTCCTCGAAATCGGGGCCGCATTCCAGCTGCGCAAACAGATCGCGGGTGAGATTTTCCTTGTGATCGCGGGCGCGCTATCGGTGCTCTTGGGGCTCGTCTTTGCGATCTTCCCGACGCTCACGCTGCTCTTCAGCGTCTACTTCTTCGGAGCGTACGCGATCGTCGCGGGGATTGCGCTCGTCGTGCTCTCCTTCCGCATGCGCAGCCTGCACGCGCCGACCGCTTAAGAAGAGCCGCGGCGGTTACCCGCCGATAAAGCCTCGATAGGGGCGCAGCGGGACGATCTGGATCTCCATCATGCCGCGCTGGGCCATCGGAAGCTCGTCCATCAGCGCGCGGGCCGCTTCCGCGCTGTCCGCTTCGATCAGGAGGACGGCGCCCGGGACGTCGCCGCGGCTGTAGATCTCGCGGAAGTCGCCGCGCGCGTAGCGTGCGCGCGCAGCGTCCGCTTCAGGACCGAGCGCCGCGTCGAACTCGGCCTGGCTAAAGCGCTCGGTGAAACGGCGCGTGATTGCAAGGAACTGCATGGCTTTCGGGATTCGCCCCCAACCGGCCCGACCCCGGCGACCGGAACGCCGGTCTCGGGCGTCCAACGAGAGGGCGATGGCCTTTGATTCGCTCGGACAATTCGTCGTCGCTCTGCGAAGGGCGGACGAGCTGCGCGAGGTGCGGGCCCGTGTGGATCCGCGCCTCGAGATCGCCGAGATCACCGACCGCGTCGTCAAGGCCGGCGGTCCCGCCCTGTTGTTTTCCAACGTAGCGGGCTCGAAGTTTGCGGTCCTAACCAACCAGTTCGGCACGGAGCGGCGCATGGCCATGGCCTTCGGCGCCAAGTCCCTGGAAGAAGTCGCGGACCGGCTGCGCGGCATGCTCGATCTCTCGGTCCCGCATAGCGCCGGCGGCCGTTTGGAAAAATTCTTGAAGTTCGGCTCGATGGCGCTGGCTCTGCCGCTCACGGTCACGAGCGCACCCGTGCAGGAGGTCGTCGAGACGGAGCCGGACCTGCGCAAGCTCCCGATCTTGACGACCTGGCCATTGGACGGCGGTCCGTTCATCACGCTGCCGCTCGTTTTCACAAAAGATCCGCGCAACGGCACGCAGAACGTCGGCATCTATCGCATGCAGGTCTACGACGAGCGCACGACCGGGATGCACTGGCAGCGGCACAAGCAGGGACGTGCGCACGCCGCGGCCTGGGGGCGCAACGTCCCGGTGGCCGTCGCCATCGGAGCCGATCCGGCAATCACGTACGCGGCGACCGCGCCGCTTCCGCCGATCGTCGACGAGATCTTGTTCGCAGGTTTCCTGCGCGGGCGAGGCGTGCGCATGACCGCGTGCAAAACCGTCGACCTCAAAGTCCCGGCCGATGCGGAGATCGTTCTCGAAGGGTACGTCGACAACGAAGACCTGCGCGTGGAGGGTCCTTTCGGCGATCATACCGGCGTGTATAGCCTGGCCGACCGATACCCGACCTTCCACATCACCTGCATCACGCGTCGTACGCAGCCGATCTACGCCGCCACCGTCGTCGGAAAGCCGCCGATGGAAGACGCGTGGCTCGGCAAAGCCACCGAGCGCATCTTCTTGCCGCTCTTGCAGATGGTCGTCCCCGAAATCGTCGACTACAACCTTCCGGTCGAAGGCGGCTTCCACAATCTGTGCATCGTGTCGATCAAGAAAGCGTACCCAGGGCACGCTAAAAAGGTCATGAACGCGCTTTGGGGACTGGGGCACATGATGATGCTGACGCGCTGCTTAATCGTCGTCGACGCCGACATCGACGTCCACGACGTACGCCAAGTCGCTTGGTACGTGCTCAACAACCTGGACCCGTCGCGGGATCTCGTCATCATGCCGGGCCCGGTCGACGATCTCGACCACAGCGGACCGTCGCTCGTCTCGCTCGGGCACAAGCTCGGTGTCGACGCGACCCGCAAGAGCGCAGAGGAAGGCTACGCGCGCGCCTGGCCCCCCGACATCGTCATGGACGAAGCGACGCGCCGGCTCGTCACGCAACGCTGGAGCGAGTACGGATTGCGGGCGATCGAATCGGTCGCGAGCGCTTGGTCGGGGCAAGGCGGCGATGCGCTGCGGCGTCTGCTGGCAGGCCCGCCGCTCGTTGCCGCTTCGCCCGACGCGACCGCGCTGCGCGGAGACGGCGTCTGATGCAGACCGGCCTAGCGGCGGCGCCCAACGCGACGCGGCTGGTTCTCAAGGAGATCCGCCTCGAGCACACGCTCTTTGCATTGCCCTTTGCATACGTTGGCGCGATCCTGGCGGCGCGCGGTTTGCCGAGCGCGTATCAGCTGGTGTGGATTACCGTAGCGGTGCTCGGCGCACGCACTGCGGCGATGGCGGCCAATCGTTACATCGACCGGGATATCGATGCGCGCAACCCGCGCACCGCGCGCCGCGCCCTCGCAAGTGGAACGCTTGCGCCGCGAATCATGCTGGTTCTGGCCTGCGCGGGCATCGGACTGCTCGTCCTGGCCGCCTTCATGCTCAACCCGCTGTGCGTCGCGCTCCTGCCGCTGGCGGCGCTCGGCATCGCGATCTATCCCTTTCTCAAACGCTACACCTGGGGGGTGCATTTCGTGCTGGGAGCGGTCGACGGCTTCGCACCGCTGGGGGCCTACGTGGCCGTTGCCGGGACGATCCGCGGCGCCGGGCTGTGGATCTTCGCAGCCGTCACCTTGTGGGTAGCCGGCTTCGACATCATCTACGCATTGATGGACCGTGACGTCGATCGAGCCCAGAACCTGCGCTCGATTCCGGCGCGTTTCGGTGAAGCCAGCGGACGGCGGCTGCCGATTGCTCTGCATGCGAGCATGGTCGTCTTGCTCGCGCTGGCCGGCTGGGCAGCGCAGGCTGGGCCGCTCTACTACCTCGGCGTCGGCTTAGGCCTAGCGCTGGTTCTCTATGAAGACCGGCTTTTCGACGTTTCGAAGAATCTGTTCGTTCTCAACGAAAGAGTCTTCGTGAGCAACATGGCATTCTCGGTCGCTTTCCTCGTCTCGACGCTCGGCGGATTCGCGTGGCACGCTTGATTCGGCGGCGCGAGCTGCTAGCTGGGGCCGGGGCGGCCGCCCTGGGCGCCGCCACCACGTCGCCCGTTCGAGCCGCCTACGGGGACACCCCGATCGCCCCCATCGTTACCCTGGGTGTCGTCGCACCTTTTACGGGCGACTACATTCGTCTGGGCGAGCAGATCGGCAACGGCGTGCGCGCTGCAACCGACGATGCGAACCGCATCCGCGGCATTATGGACAAGTCGTTCACGATGCGCACCTTCGACGACCAGAACTTGCTTGCGACCGGATTGGTCAATGCCGGCTTCGCGTGCGACGATCCGACGATCGTGTGCGTCATCGGCCATCTTTCGGGCACGATCACCGACGCCGCGCTGCGCACCTACGTCAACGGCCAGATGCCGCTGATCGTACCGACGGCAACCTACGATCCCATCACCGCCCACGGTTACGGCAACGTATGGCGGCTCGCCACCAAAGACTCGACCGAGGGCCGGCTGACGGCTCTGTTCGTCGAGGCGCAGCTCAAACCGAAAGTGGCCGCGGCACTCTACCAAGACGGCGACTACGGTTTCGACGTCGCCGGCGGCTTTCACGACCAGCTGCTCAACGACAAGATCGACTCGAAGGCGATCCGGTTCAGCTTCGACAAGCCCGATTTCATCGGGGTCGCAAAGGCCACCGCCGCTCTCAAGCCCGATGTCGTTTACCTAGCGGGAAGGGCCAGCGACATGGGAGCCGTGATCGTGGAGCTGCGCGCGCAGGGGTACACGGGACCGCTCTACGCCTCGCAAGGCTTTTTCGACGCGGCGACGCTGCAGAAGTTCAAGGACGATACCGAAGGGTTGATCGTTTCGACCCCGATGCCACCCCTGCAGCTCGCGCCGACGGTCTTCCGAATCCGCTCCGACTTCGAGGCACGTTACGGTCAGTTCACCAACCTTTCGGCCTTCGCGTACGCAGCCGCTCAAATCGCGATTGCGGCCGTGAACCGCGGCGCAACGGACCGCTTGAGCTTGGCGCGCCAGATTGCGCTCGGCGGCGCGTGGCAGACCTGCGTCGGGACGCTTCAGTTCAACAACACCGGGGATCCGCTCGACCCGGACGTGTACTTCTACACCATCAAGAACGGCACGTGGAAGTACGCGCAGGCGGCGCATCCCAACGGCTTTATCTTGAAGTAGAGCTCGAGCTTTCCCGGCCCTCGCGCGAGCGCGTGGCTTCGTGAACCCGCAAGCTGTGTACGGTCTGTTCGTCGGGATCGTCGTCCAGGTCGATACGCACGCGCAAACGCAGGCCGCCGAGGACGAGTGAAAACGACGTTCCGAAGTAGCGCATCATGCCTCCACGCGGCGCCAACCGGCGACGGCTATGGCGCAACAAACGACTCCGATACTCCAAGTAAGGACGATTTGCCACGCCATGCTGACCGGCAGAAGCGTGTGCTCGTTCACCGTGCCGCCCTGGCTGGTGAGCGAATGAAGGTAGGCGAGCGGGTTGAGAAAGTTGAGCGCAATGATCGTTGCGTGAAAGCTCGGGCCGAGGTCCACGGCCGCGAGCGCGCTTAAGATCGAGAAGACGACGATGCTCACAACGCCGGCTTTTCCGCCCGAGCCCTGATACCAGCCCGTCGCCGCTTGTTTTTCGCCATACCACATAAACGCCATGCCCAAGAGCAGTACGAACGTCGGCAACGCCGCCGAGTCGACGAAAAGGAAACGCAGAATGCCGATTGACGCAAGCGGAATGACGGCGATGACGAGCCCCACAAGAAACGCCGCGAGCAGGCCGGCGACGTCGACCAACACGTACGAGGCGCCGAGGCGCGCGCGTGAAATCGGCTTCGTGAACACATAGTCGAGATGCTCGCTTTCGGCGTTCAGGCTCGGTCCGAGGATCGCGGTAAAGAAGATGGCCAGAAAACCAGCGACCCCGACCAACCACACCAATGGAAACTCAAGGCTCTTGGCAGCGACCCGCTTCGTTTCGTGGCCGCCCGTCACGTACACGAACCCCACGTCCGAAGGGCCGCCTGGGCCAAATGAGACGCTATTTCCGACGGCGACGTGCCCCAGCTGCAGGCCGACGACGAGCGCGAGGGCGATCCCGAGCAGGATCAGCGCGTAAACGGTCAGCGCCCGCCGCATCCGCAAGAATTCAAGGTACCACATTTAGATTGTATCCTCCGGCGACTTGGCGTCGGCGACGGCATTGAGAAAGATGTCCTCCAGATTGAGGTCGAGGACGCTCACGCTCTTGGGCCCGAGCGCATCGAGACGGCGCGCGATTTCGTCGCCGCCCTCGCGCACGTAGGCGCGGTAAACGCGCCCCACGCGTTCGACGCGGAGAATGCGTGCGTCTGCGGCGAGGCCATTGAGCGACGGTACGGAATCCTCGAAAATCGCTTCGACGATTTTTTGCGAACCTTTGAGTTCGTCGACCGTGCCGTCCAAAACGAGCCGGCCCTGCTTGAGAATTGCGACGCGGTCGGCGGCGCGTTCGACCTGTCCGATTTGGTGCGACGAAAACAAGATGGTCGCGCCGCCGGCGGCGGCATCGATCATCAGGTCGAGCACCACGCGCTGAAAGATCGGATCGAGGCCGCTCGACGGCTCGTCGAGGACGAGGATGCGCGGCCGGATCGAGAGCGCGAGGATCAGCATCAAGGCGGTCTTCTGACCCTTGGAGAGCCGTTTGACTTTCTTGCGGCGATCGAGCTTGAACGTGGCGAGCAATTCGTCGGCGCGCTTGGGATCGTGCTTGGGGTTGCTGCGCCGGTTCAGCTCGACGTGTTCGCCGACCGTCATCCATTCGTGCAGCACGTTGCGTTCCGGCACGTAGGCGGTCGTTTCGAAGGTCTTCGGTGTAACCGGTGCGCCCTCGATCGCAATGCTGCCGGCGGTAGGTCGCGCAAGGCCGAGGATACACTTGAAGGCGGTCGTCTTCCCGGCACCATTGGGGCCGAGCAGCCCGCAAATGGAGCCGGGTTCAACGTCGAGGGTTAGATGCGAAACGGCTTCGAAGCTGCCGTACCGTTTGGTCAGATCGTGAACGGAGATGGTCGTCAGGGTCATGCCTCCTCCCTAGCGGAGAACCAGCGCCCGAGGGCGCGTTTGAAAAGTGTCTCGACCTCGGCGCTGGGCAACCCCAGATTGCGCGCTTCGCGAACCGCATCGTCGAGGGCAGCGGCGGCCACGTCGGTGACGGCGCGTCGGGACTCGCCGGTCGCACCATTGCTGCGGATGAAGGACCCGCGTCCCGGGCTCGTTTCGATCACGCCCTCGCGCTCGAGATCGCGGTACGCCCGGGCGACGGTGTTCGGGTTGATCGTCAGATCGAGCGCGAGTGCTTTGACGGTCGGCAGTTGCTCGCCGGAGTCGAGCGTCCCCAGGGCAACTGCCCGCTTCACCTGCTCGATGAGCTGGAGGTAAAGCGGGATGCCGCTGCGCGGGTCGACGGTGAAGATTGCGGGCAAGACCCGAGAACCTTTAGAGCTTGACGCCCCAGCCGGGGAAGAGAGCGCCGCTGCGCGGGGTCGAGATCACGGTCGGACGGACGGTTTCGTCGGGGCGGAGGCTGTGCTTGCGGACGGTCATTTCGGTTCTCCTAACGTCATATTGTTCTAGTACACTAGTACAATAGCATATTGTGCCAAGAAGTCAAGGCCTCGGCCTGGAAAACAGCCGGCGTGGAGGAGCGGGAGCTTTTTTCGGGGGCGCAGTCGCTCCGCGTCCAGGGCGAGCGCCGGGCCTTCTGGGTGTCGCTTGCCATGGCGCCCGTGACCATCGGCCTCATCGGCCTGCTCTTCCATAGCGTCACCGTCTCCGAATTCGCATTGCTGATCGTCGGCGGGATGGCATTCGTCTCGATCTCGCGCGGCCGTCTGCTCGGTTCGAGCGTCCGCATCGACGCGCGCCAGTTTCCGGAAGTGCACGTGCTGGTGGGCCAGGCCGCGTCGCGGCTCGGCATACCCGCCCCCCACATCTTTCTGCGCGACGACGTCTTCGTACCGATCGCCGCGGTCGGTATCGGCGAACCGTATGCGCTCGTCATCTCAAGCCAGTATCTGGAGCACTTACGCGAGGGGGAGCTGTCCTTTTTGATCGCGCGCGAGCTCGCGCACATTGCGTCGGGTCATACGCGGCTGACCTCGCTGCTCAGCGCCTCGGGGCGCGAAAACCCGGCCGTCGCGCTCGTGTTTGGTTCGTGGTTGCGGCGCACGGAGTTCACCGCCGATCGCGTCGGCCTGGTGTGCACGAATTCGCTCGACGACGCAATCCGCGCGATCTCAATCACGACTTTTCATGCTGTCGGGCGGCGCGTCGACATGCGCGTCCTGGCCGAGCAGAAGCGGGAGCTCGAAGCGCAGCCGGCGCTGCGGATGGGGGAATGGATCGCCGGAATGCCCTACGCCACCAACCGCATCGACGCCCTCTTCGCCTTCCATCGCAGCCCGCTCGCGCAGCACTGGCGGGACGTGCTCGATGCGCCGCGCCCGCAGGTCTCGTACGACCTCGCGAGCGTGCCGGAGCACGTCACGAAGCCGTACTTGGCACCGCGCCTGCGACGGCTGGCGGCAATCGGGATCGATGCAACGGTCGTCAGCGCGATCGTCCAAAGTCCCGTCGGCATGAGCGTCACCAACTCCGCGAAAGTCCACGAGGTGAATCCGAGCGACCTGCCCGACTTCTTGAAGCCGTTGTGGCCGCTGGCCCACACGATGGGACATTTTTCATTCGACCCAGGCGCATCGTTCGCAATGCTGGCTTTCTTCGCGTATTCGGCAGTGCTGGTCGCGCTCAGCGGACAAACGCTCGGAATGATGATCATGGAGCTGCGCGTCGTCACCACGCGCTTCTCGCAGCCGGGCATCTTTCGCGTTCTGTGGCGTTACGCGTTGGCGCTCGTGAGCCTGACGACGACGATTTATTTCTTCGGTGCGTTCTTCCGCGTCCAGCCGCACGACCGGCTCTCGGGAACGCGCCTAGTTCGCGGGCGTACCGCCCGCGCTAAGGAGGCTCTCACCGCATGAACGCGATCGTCGTCGAACGGCTGGGCGGGCCCGATGTTCTTCGCCTAAAGGAGATTCCAGAACCGCAGCCGGGACCCAACGAGGCGTTGGTTCGTACCGAGGCGATCGGCATCAACTACATCGACGTCTACTATCGCAGCGGCCACTATAAGGCGCCGCACATGCCCTTCGTGCCGGGGATGGAGGCGTGTGGAACCATCGAGGCAGTTGGTGAAAATGTCACCGCACTGCGCCCCGGTCAGCGCGTCGCATACGCGTCAGCGTTAGGAAGTTACGCCGAGTTCGTAGCCGTGCCGGTAGCCAAACTCGTGGTCGTGCCGGACGGCGTCAGCCCTCGCCAGGCCGCCGCGTTGCTGCTCCAGGGCATGACGGCGCATTATCTCGCGAACAGCACCTTTGCGCTCAAGAAGGGCGACGTCGCCCTCGTTCACGCCGGTGCCGGGGGCGTCGGACTTCTTTTGACGCAGTTGGCGAAAGCCAAAGGAGCCACCGTCATCACGACCGTCTCGACCGAACGAAAGGCCGAGCTCTCGCGCGGTGCGGGTGCCGATCACGTGATCAAGTACACCGAAGCCGACTTCGCCGCAGAGGTGGGCCGCATCACGGACGGCCGGGGGGCCGATGTGGTATACGATTCGGTCGGCAAAACGACGTACGAGAAAAGCATCGACTCGCTGCGGCCGCGCGGCATGTTCGTGCTCTTCGGCGCGTCGAGCGGTCCCGTGCCGCCGATCGATCTCCAGTACCTTTCCGGGAAAGGGTCGCTCTTTGCCACGCGTCCGACGCTCGTGCACTACACGTCGACGCCCGATGAGATCGCGTGGCGGGCCGGCGACCTGTTCTCGATGGTGGAGAGCGGCACTTTGCGAACGCTGATCGAATACGAGTATCCTCTCGCCGAGGCCGCGCGCGCGCATGCCGACCTCGAGTCGCGCAAGACCGTCGGAAAACTGCTGCTCCTGCCGTAGCGCATCGAACCACCTAGCCGAATCGGTGATGCGATGCCGCGCGGCGCCGTGCATACTCATGAGCATGTTCACCGATTCAAGCGCCCTTGCCGCGCTCTCTAGCGAACTTGCCAACGCCGTCGAGCGCCTAGCGCCGTCGATCGTCTACGTCGATTCGGATCCGCGACGCGATGCCAGCGGCATCGCCCTCTCCGAGCACGCGGTCGTTACGACCGAGCACACCATCGACCGCGAAGACGAGATCGTCATTCGGCTCGGTGGTGAAGCGACGGCACGCGCTACGCTCGTCGGACGCGATCCGACGACGGATTTGGCTCTGCTGCACACCGACGCATCGCTGGTTCCGGTGCCGCGGGCTGCGCTCGATGCGCTCAAGGTTGGGCACATCGTACTGGCGCTGGCGCGCGATGAAGATGGTGAAGCGGCGGCCAGCATGGGTGTCCTCAGTTCCCTTGACGGTCCTTGGCGCACGTGGCGCGGCGGCGATGTCGACCGCTTCATTCGGCCGGATCTCAACCTGTATTCGGGCTTTTCGGGAGGAGCGCTCGCCGACGCGCACGGCGCGGTCATCGGCGTCAACACGTGGGGCCTTTCACGGCGTACGCCGCTGACGGTTCCGCTCTCGACCGTCGTGCGCGTCGCCGAACAACTCGAAGCGGGCGGCCGGATCAAGCGCGGGTACCTGGGCGTGGCGATGCAGGCCGTGCGCCTGCCGCAACGGCTGCGCAGCGAGCTCGGCATCGAGCAAGAGTCGGCAGTCATCGTCGTCGACGTCGCTCCGGAAGGGCCGGCCGAGCGGGCCGGCGCGTTGATCGGCGACGTTCTGCTGGCCCTGGGCGGGCGCGCGCTGGAAGATTCGGACGACGTTGCGCGCGCGCTCGGCAGTGAGACCGTCGGGACAAAGCAGCGCCTCGACGTGCTGCGTGCCGGCCGCCGCCAAACGCTTGAGGTGCTCGTTGGCGAGCGTTCGCGCAATGGCGAGTGACGTCGACGCAGATCTTGCGGCGCTAGCCGAGCGCATGCGCGCCTGGACCGTGCGCATCCATGAAGCCCGCGGCCGCTCGATGGGTTCGGGCGTCATTTGGACGGACGACGGGCTCGTCGTCACCAACGCTCACGTGGTGCGCGGCGCCAGGACGACCGTCGAATTCCCGAACGGCCGTTTCGAACGAGCGGCGCTGATCGCGCGGGACCCCGACTGCGACCTCGCGCTGCTGCGCTTGGCGAGCGAGCTGGAAGCGACGCCGGTCGTGACGCGGTCCGCTGCGCAGCTCCGGGCGGGCGAGCTTGTCGCCGCGGTCGGCAACCCGCTCGGCTTGAGCGGCGCGTTGACCCTTGGCACGGTGCAGCGCGTCAACGCCAAGTGGGTTATAGCGGATGTGCGCCTTGCACCAGGCAACTCCGGCGGACCGCTTGTCGACACGAGCGGTCGCATCGTGGGCATCAACAGTATGATCGCGCGCGGACTGGCGCTGGCGGTCCCGGCCGATCGCGTCGTTGCGTTCTTGCGGGCGCACGCGGGCGAGAAGCGAGCGCAACCCGCGGCGTGATTCGTGCGCTCGTCAGTGCGCGCTCGCCTTTGGTGCGGCGCGGCTTGGCCGGCGCCTTGCGTGGCGACGAGCGGATCGCCGTGGTGGGTGAGACGGCTCCGGCCGAGCTTTCGGATGCCGTCGCCGCGTTCGCTCCCGACGTCCTCGTGGAGGAGCGGAACTCGGTCGCCGATGGATTCGCGCTGCCCTCCGTCGTGCTGAGCGAAGATGCGCGCCGCGCCTGGCTCGAGGTCGCCGACGCCGCCGGCGAGCGTGGACCACTTGCAATCCTCGCGCGCGAAGCTTCCCCTGAGGAAATCGTCGCTGCCGTCGTCGCCGTCAGTGCCGGCCTCGTTGCGGTGCAGCCGCGCACGCTTGCATTTTCACGTGCCCTGGCCGATCCGATCGAGCGCAACGAACCGCTCTCACCCCGCGAACGCGGCGTCTTAGCCGAAATGGCGCGTGGCTCGCCCAACAAAGAGATCGCCGCGCGGCTCGGGATTTCCGAGCATACGGTCAAGTTTCACGTCGGCTCGATCTTCGCCAAGCTCGGCGTCTCCAGCCGCACCGAAGCCGTCACGCAAGGCATGCGCCTGGGACTCGTCATGTTGTAGCACAGAACAGTTCGGTGATTCACGAGCTTGCCGCAGCTGACGAGCGTGTGATAGCGTCCCTGTGGAGAAATGGCTGCTTCAGAGATCGTTCTACCGATCACCGAACCGGAAACCGAATGGGTCCGTGGCCGGCCGCTGCAAAAAGTGAGCCCGACCCGCAGTCACTCGCTTCTTCAGGGCCGGTTTACGACCGCACTAGCGGCGTGGGCCGGGGACCGCGGAGAGGTTGGTCCGGAGTGGCGCTTTCGCGTGGCGCCGCCGGGAGGGACAATTCGTCCGCTCGTGCCGGACATCGCCTACGTCGCCGTTGAGCGGCTGCGGGGCCTAACGGGCCACGCTCTGGAGGTCCCGCAGCTTGCACCCGACGTCGCCGTCGAGATTCTCTCGCCCGACGACCGGCGCCCCGACGTCGACGATAAGATCGCGACGTATCTCGCGTCGGGTTCGGCGCTCGTGATCGTCATCGACTCGCAACGTCGGCAGGTGGAGCTGCACGACTGCGAGGGCACCGCCGTCCAGGACGCCGGAATGCTCGTGCATCCTGCCGTGCCCGGCTTCGCAATCTCGATTCAAGAGATGTTCCGGGCGATCGACCCCCCGCGCTAAGCTCTCGTGGGCGGCCGCTTGACATCGAACATGTGTTCGATTAGCATGGTTCTCCCATGTTGTCGCGGGTTCCGGATTTGTCCCCCGAGCGGCGGCGCGAAACGCTGGCGGACCTGCGCGCGAGCCTCTCGGCAGGGCACCCCGGGGCCACGCCTGAGGCCTTTACCCCCGCAAGCGAACGACTCGTCCGGAGCGGCCTCAGCGAGCTGGACAACGCGCTCGGCGGGGGTTTTCCGCGCGGGGTCATCGTCACGCTTGAAGGGCCGCAGGGTTCCGGGCGCTCGAGCGTGTTGGGGCGGTTGCTTGCGACGGCTACGGCCGGGGGTGGCCTAGCTGCACTGATTGAGGCCCCGGCGGGGCCGGACGGTGCGCTCTATCCGCCCTCACTCGCAGCGGCGGGGGTCGACCTTGCGCGACTCCTAGTCGTTCCGGTCTGCGATACGCCGGGCGTGGCCCGCGCCGTCGATGTCGTGCTGCGGGCGGCGGCGTTCGGCGTGATAGCAATCCCCGCGGTTGCGCTCCCGGCGACGGCATGGACGCGCTTGGCCGGCCTCACGCACCGCACGGGCGCCCTGCTGATCGCGCTCGGCGAAACCGCCTCCGACGAGCTGCGTTATTTCGCCTCGGTGCGCGTTCGTCTGCAACCGCAACGCGTTCGCTGGGCTGGTGGTTCGGGGCCGTTCTGCGCGCTCGCCGAAAGCGACGTGACGGCCACGATCCTCAAGCATAAGCGCGCGGCACCAGGCAAGATCGCGCGCATCGCGTGCACGACCTTCGAATGCGCGGGGCCGCCGCTCGTCGCACTGCGCGAACGCGTCCTCGACGCACCAAGCATGCAGCGCTTTGTTCGCAGAACGGTCGTGGCCGTTTGACGCCCGCCGCGCATCCCAATTGACGCGCGCGCCATGCCGATCGTTTGCGCGCTCGTTCCATCCTATAAAGTCGAGATTGCGCGGCATTTCGAACCGCGACTGCGCGCGCGGCCGCTGATCGTCGCCGATCGGCTCGAGCGCGGCCACGTAATCGCCGTGGATGACAAAGCCTTCTTGCGCGGCGCTCGCACCGGCATGACGCTCGTACAGGCGGGCGCGTGCGTGCCGCGAGCTGCAGTCGCCGTCGACGATCCGGGGCGTAACCGCGCCCTTTGGGAACGCATTCTCGACGCACTCGATGCCGCCTCACCGCTGGTCGAGGATGCGGCCGAAGGAACCGCGTTGCTCGAAATGCGCGGTATCCCAGGCAGCCACGAGCGCTGGCTTACAAGCGTCCGCACGGCGCTGGCGAGTGACGGCGCCTTCGCCGGATTGACGTTTGCGCTCGCGCTGGCTGAGAATAAATTCGTCGCCCGCACTGCGGCTCGCGTGCGCGACGGCAGCATCGTACGACCAGGCGAAGAGCGTGCCTTCCTCGCACCGCTTTCGCTGTATGCGCTCGATCTCGACGAAAGGGTCGTCGAACGCTTGCGTCTGCTCGGTATCAAAACGCTCGGCGAACTTGCGTCACTTCCGCACGGTCCCTTCGTGCGCCGCTTCGGGCCTCCATCGGCGCGCTGGCACGCGTACGCCGGCGGCGTCGACGACGAACCGGTCATCCCGCGTCCGCGCCGGCTCGTCATCGACGGTGCGCTGTACGGCGAAGGCACCGCCGAGCGCGAAGAACAGCTTCTCTTCGCGCTGCGCTCCTTGGTCGCGCGCGTCGCCGGCGACGTCGCATCGGCCGGCAAGCGCTGTGGTTTTTTACGGTTGCGAATCGAATGCGAGGATGGCGAACGGCTCGAGCTTCCAACGCTTTTGGCACAGGCGACGTCGCAAGCCGGCACGATGTTCGACTTGCTGCGCGCTAAGCTCGAAGGCATCACGCTTCGCTCGCCGGTCGTTGGATTGCTCCTCGGGGCCGAGCGCCTCGAGGAGGGCGGCACCGAGTTCTCGCTGTTCGCGGGCAACGATCCCGACCCCGATGTGGTCGCGATTGCCCTCGCCCGGCTTGAAGCGGCGCTCGGGCCACGGCACGCGCTGCGGGCAACGATCGTCCCCGGGCATCGTTACGAGACGCGCGTTGCCTACGAACCGTTCAGCACCCAGTCGCTTGCAAGCCCACACGTGCGGCCCGCTCCGCCGGCGCCGAAGGACGATGCCACGCTCGTGTACCGCATGCTCGAGCGACGCGCCGTCGAGGTGCTGCTCGCGCATGGGGTTCCGGCGGCGGTTGAGGGACGAACCGTCGTCGACGTCGCCGGGCCTTGGCGCATCGACGAAGGCTGGTGGAGCGAGGCGCTCGATGGCGTTGCGGCCGCCCACGCGAGCGATGCTTACGACGTCCTTTTACAAGACGGCGCGCTCTATCGCATCGTGTGCGAGCGCAAACGATGGTGGCTCGTCGGGGCCTTCGACTAGCGGCAAGCAGTAAGCGCTCACGGGCTCCAAGAACGGGCTCGGATGAACGCCACGGACCTCTTTCCGAAAAGTTTGTTCGCAGGCAAGACCGTCTTCGTGACCGGCGGCGGAAGCGGCATCAACTTAGGCATTGCGAAAAACTTCGCCGCGCTCGGGGCGAAGCTCGGCATCTGCGGGCGCTCTCAAGAGCGGCTCGACGGCGCGGCCGTCGAGCTTCGCGCGCTCGGCGCAACGGTCTTTACCGCGTCGCTCGACGTGCGCGATTATCCCGCGCTCGAGGCCGCGCTCTCGCGCTGCAAGGCCGAGCTCGGAACGCTCGACGTGCTGGTCTGCGGCGCCGCCGGTAACTTTCCGGCGGCTGCCGAAAAGATGAGCGCGAACGCCTTCAAGGCGGTCGTCGACATCGATCTGCTCGGCTCGTACAATGCGAGCCGGGCCGCCTTTCCGCACTTGCGCGAGCAGGGCGGATGCATCATCTTCATCTCGGCCGGCCAAGCCTTCACGCCCTACGCCAATCAGGCGCACGTCGGTGCGGCCAAAGCCGGCATCGACATGTTGATGAAAGATCTCGCGGTCGAATGGGGCAAGCATGGCATCCGCTGCAATAGCATCGTGCCGGGACCGATCGAGAACACCGAGGGCTTTCGGCGTCTCGGGCGCGGGGCGCTTGGCGACAAACTGACCGAAACGATTCCGCTGCGGCGTTTCGGCAACGTCGACGACATCGGCGGCTGCGCGGTCTTCCTGGCTTCGCCGCTCGCCTCGTACGTGACCGGCACCGTTTTGGTCGCCGACGGCGGCCAAAATCTGCTGGGGTCCGGCGTGTGGGCTAGCATCGCCGCCCAGACGACGTGAGACTCGACGCGTCGAAGAACTTCGATACGCTGCGAACGGCGCGATTGCTGGCCCAGCGCATTCGTAGCGATGACTGCCGCGTGCTCGCCCGCCTGTATGCCGATCCCGAGGTCATGGCGACGCTCGGCGGCGTCATGCCCGACGTCGAAGCACGCACGCGGCGGTTCGTCGATCACATGCTGGAGCACTGGGACAGCCGGGGCTACGGTTTGTATTTGTTGCGCTTGCCGACCGGAGCCTTCGTCGGGTATTCGGGGCTGCGTCACGTGCATGTCGGCGGGGCCGAAGAGCTCGAGATTTTTTACGCCTTGCACGCCCAGTTCTGGAATCAAGGTTACGCGACCGAGATGGCGACGCGGCTCTGCATGCTTGCACTCGATGAAATCTGCGCACCCGACGTCGTCGCCTTCACCTTGCCGGGCAATCATGCGTCGCGACGCGTCATGGAAAAAGCCGGCTTGCGCTACGAGCGCGACGTCAACTGGCGCAACATCGTCCACGTCCTTTATCGCCGTCGCCGAGCCGGCGGCGCTTCCGGTTAGCGAAAAGAAGGCTGCAGAGAGCCGGCTACGATGTATACGCTTCGAATGGAGCGACCGGCTCGAGAACTCGGTCCAGCTCCGCAAGAACCCGCGGATCGACGTCGAGGTCGGCGGCGGCGACGTTGTCGTCCACTTGCTCGGGCTTGGTGGCACCGGTGATGACGCTCGTTACTTCCGGCCGGCGCAAGCACCAGGCGAGGGCGAGTTGCGCGAGCGAGCAATTCGCCTTCTGCGCAATCTCGGCGGCGCGCGCAACCGCATCGAGGATCGGCTGCGTAAAGTACTCTTCCATCATCGCGGCGCCCGGGCTTGCGGCGCGGGTGCCCGGCGGCGGCTGCGCGACCGATCGGTATTTCCCGCTCAAAACTCCCATCGCCAGCGGCGACCAGACGACGTTGCCGAGCCCGTATTCGGCGCACGCCGGCAGCACGCGGCGCTCGATCCGCCGCCAGAGCGCGCTATATTGCGGCTGATTGGAGATCGGCTCCGCCCAGCCTCGGGCTCGGCCGAGCACGACGGCTGCGGCGATCTGATCCGCGTTCCACTCCGAAACGCCCCAGTACAGGATCTTGCCTTGGCGCACCAGATCGTTCATGATCGAGCACGTTTCTTCCAAAGGCGTCGCGACGTCGTAGCGGTGACATTGATAGAGGTCGATGTAGTCGACGCCGAGGCGGCGAAGCGACGCATGGCATTGCTCGAAGACGTGCTTGCGCGAGAGTCCGCGATCGTTGGGCCCCTCAGCGAGCGGAAAGAAGACCTTCGTCGCCAGCACGTACGAGTCGCGCCGGTACGCTGCCAGCGCTCGACCCACGACCTCTTCGGCGCGGCCGCGCGCGTAGACGTTCGCCGTGTCGAAGAACGTGACGCCGCGCTCGTAGGCGCGCGCGATGCACGCCCGCGCGCGGTCTTCCTCGACGTTCCCGCCGTACGTAAGCCAAGAACCGAGACCGACAACCGACAGCTTCAGGCCCCAGCGACCCACTTTCCGGTAACGCATGAGCCAAGCTCCGCGCCCCGGTGGGGATTTCCTTTCGGCTGCAAAAGGTTAGCCGGCGCGCGCCGTGCCGATGCTGCACCGACCGCCCGGCAGACGACGGACGGCGTGTAGCCGTCTTAGACGATTGGAGGACGATGGAACTCGAACCGTACCTATTCTTCGAGGGAAACTGCGAAGAAGCGCTGGCCTTCTACGGCACTGTTTTCGGAGGCGAAGTAGCGTCACTCCACCGCTACGAAGGCTCGCCGATGGAGGGCGAGATTCCACCGGAACTCAAGACCAAAGTGATGCATGCGAGCTTCGTTGCGGGAAGCCTCAAGTTCATGGCCGCTGACATAATGGCGGGTCTGCACACCGGTGACGGGCACGTCTCCCTTTCGCTCGCGGCCTCCGACGCGGCGGCTGGAGAGCGCGTGTTTGGCGAGCTCTCGCAAGGAGGCAACGTCAGAATGCCGTGGGGCGATGTCTTCTGGGGCGGCAAATTCGGCATGGTGACCGATAAGTTCGGCATCGCGTGGATGGTCAGCGCGCACTAGAGTGAACTGCGGGAACGCCGCGCTCGTAGGCGCGCGATGCACGCGCGCAAGCGATCTTCTCGATTCACCAATGCACGATCGAATGGCTCTTTCTTGCTCGGGCGGTAGGCGCGGCGGCGTCAACGTTGAAGGCCCAAAGACACGCATTTCGGCGGCCCGGTTTCGTCCCTAACACGGGGACGCTTTCGGTTTGCCCTATTAGCGGATGCGGCTGCGCGCGTGCATTGTGAAGACCGGCAAGCTTTTGCCCGGTCTGCTGGTCGCTTCTCTGAGGAGGTCAACCTTGTCAACGCCATTCGGACTTCGCCGCTCGACGCATGCCGCGATCCTCGCAACATTGGCGATGCTCGCCGCCGCTCTCCCCGCCACGCATGGAATTGCGAGGGCGGGCGCCCTCGGCGGCCCGATCGTGATGCCCCGCCCGGCCGGCCCGACGGTCGCAAGGCAAGCGAGAATGCGGCCTGCCGGAAACGCCGCTTGCGGCATCAAGACGAAGGTCAGCAGCGGGCTCTACGTCGCCAACGACGGCGACAGCAACGTGCTCGAATTCCTATCGCCATATACCGCGGCCCCCGCGACGATCAACGATGTCACCTATGCGGTCGCCGTTGCTTTCGACGACGCGAAGAACATGTTCGTCACGGATTACGACACAAACGCCGTCTTGGAGTTCGCGCCCCCTTACACCGGGTCACCGATAGCGATGACCGCGTCGGATGTTGGAAAGACCGGCTTGGAAGAGCCGTACGGTATCGCCTTCGACGATCAGAAAAGAATGTACATCGCCGATTACGGGAACAACCGCGTGGTCGTTCTGAAGCCGCCGTACACGCAAAAGAAACCGGAGCAAATCATCACGAACGGAATCAGCCAACCCATCGCGCTCGCCTTCGATTCGAGCTGCAACCTTTGGATTACGAACAGCGTCGGTTTCGTCTCGGAATTTCCGCCGCCGTACACCGGAGGCATTCTGAACGTCAACGTGGCCTCGCCGCAGTCCCTCGCATTCGACGATAAGGATGACCTTTTTATCGGAAGCAGAGGCAACTCATCGAATCCGAACGGCGTAGTCTTCGAATACCCGCCGCCGTATAACGGTCTTCCGATTGCGACGATCACAAACGGCGTCGACGGGCCATTTGGGCTTGCCGTCGACGTTCACGAGAACCTGTTCGTGTCCAACTATTTCGGCAGCAACATCACGGAATACCAGGCGCCATACGCGAGTCCTCCGCTCAACACCCTGGGACCGTGCGGTGCCAGCTGCGACTATCTTTACTATCCGGCCCTTATCACGTTCGGTCCCAAATAAAACGCTCGAACCTGCCGCCGCTCGCGCCGGTATGGCGTGCGGCGGCGGGTTCAAAGCCATCGTGCTGTACGCGACCGGGAGGACCACCCTGCGCGGTAGATGCATGCGGGCCCACGACCCGACTATTTTAGCAATACGCCTTGACGCCAAGCTGAGGACCGCGATAAGATGACGTTCGCCATGTTACTCCGAGCGAAACGGCTATCCAGTCAATCACGAACCCCTCGAGTCGCGGGTAGTGATTTTTCGCATTGGTATTCGTGCATCGGTACGGAGACCGGTTCGGCGTAACGTCCAGGCGGATTCTCGATTTTCGGAGAGCCCCTCGGCCGCAGCGCCGGGGGCTTTTCTCGTCTAAGGCGTCGTCGTCTAACGGGAAGGCCGCAGCATGTGAAGCTGCAGAGACAGTTCAACTCTGTCCGATCGCCCCAAGTTTGTTCTTCGAAAACTGCACGACCTAATTTTGGAGTCGCCGGTTCGACTCAGGCTCTTTCGGCCACGCCCTCGTTAGCCTAGCGGATAGGTGCCGGTCTACGAAACCGGAGACGCGAGTCCAACTCTTGCCGAGGTGCCAAATGGGGACGTGGCAGAACGGCCATGCGTCTGCCTTGCAAGCAGTTCCAAAGGAGTTCGACTCTCCTCGTCTCCACCAATGCGAGGTAGCTGAGTTCGGCACAGCGTCCGGTTGTTAGCCGGAAGATCGGCGGTTCGATGCCGCCCCTCGCAGCCAAGCCGATGCACGTTCGAATCGTGTCGACTCGACCATCGGGATGTAGCTCAGCTTGGCAGAGCGCGCCGTTCGGGACGGCGAGGTTCGCAGGTTGAAGTCCCCTCGTCCCGACCATGCCGACGAAGCACGTTAGGACGTGCGCCCGACTTCTAAACGGGAGCATCGGAGTTCGATTCTCCGCGTGGGCTCGATCCGAGGAAGCGAAAGGTGAGCAGGCGGTCTTTGAAATCGTCGTAGCTGGATCGTTACCAGCCCTCGGAGCCAACATGGTCAGCGGTCGCTGCACCAAATCTGCCCTTCGAGCACGTCGGCTGTGCGCGTCCACGTAAGGATGAGGTGGATCGGTTCGATTCCGATGAGGGGCTCCACGCGGTCGTAGCGTAGCGGAAACGCGCTGGTCTCCGACACCAGCAAAACGCGGGTTCAACTCCCGCCGATCGCTCCAATGACGGCGTAGCAAAACGGTAATGCGCTGGGCTGCAAACTCACGATCCCCGGTTCGACTGCGGGCGTCGTCTCGCACTCGGAGGGTTGGGGGAATGGTAACCCACCGGTCTTGAAAACCGGCGAGGCTCGCAAGAGCTGTGCGCGTTCAAGTCGACGCACCCTCCGCCACGGTCCCTTAATTCAGACAGAGTACCCGCTGTCGAGCGGAGAGCACGAGTTCAATTCTCGTAGGGACCGCCATCCTGCGGCCGGTGGGCCAAGTCCACCCGGCACTACCAACCGCGCTTAGCTCAGAGGCAGAGCAGTGCTCCAACACAGCACAGGTCGAGTTTTCGAAATACTCAGCGCGGACCATCGCGGGTCGGGGCAGCCGGATCGCAGCAATGCGAAGAACGCGGTCGGGCGTGCCTCGACTTAACTAACCCTTCGGGGCGCCCCGCGCACTCGGACGGCCTGAAGGTCGTGGAGCGTCAAAGTCGTCCTGTACACAGAAGAGAGCGGCGTCAATGGCGAGCTGCCGCCGCTGGGTCTGCCGCATGGGATCAGGCGAGCGACTGGCCGATTCGCGAGCACGATGCCGACATGTGGTAAAGGCCGCTTTACAATCGAACATATGTTCGATACTATAGCGGTCCCATGGGGGTCACGCGGTACGCCGAGCTGCACTGTCGCTCCAACTTCAGCTTCCTCGAAGGGGCCTCGCATCCCGAAGAGCTGGTGAAGCGTGGGGTCGAGCTCGGGCTCGCCGGACTGGCTCTGACCGACCGGGACGGTCTTTACGGTGCGGTCCGCTTCGGCAAAGCGGCGAAGCCGAGCGGGCTAGCGGCGATCGTCGGAGCCGAACTCACGCTCGACGCGCCCGAATTGCGCCCTAAACGCAAAGAGCTCACGCAGCACGATCTCGCGCGCTTTCCCCGCCTCGTGCTGCTAGCCGAGAACGAGGCGGGATACGCGAATCTGGCGCTTGCGATCTCCCGGGCGCAGCTTCGCGGGCGCAAGCGCGACGCGCGCTTGCAGCTCGGCGACCTCGACGGCAACAGTGCGGGCCTCGTCGCACTTTCCGGCTCGTTCCAAGGGTACGCCGAAGAGGCGCTGCTGCGCGGCGACGTCGCGACCGCGCGGGTGCGCGCGGGCCGGCTGCACGACCTCTTTCCCGGCCGTTTTTATCTCGAGCTTCAGCACCATCTCCGGCCCGAGGACGCACGCCTCGTCCTCGCGCAGCTCGACCTCGCCGAGCAACTCGGCGTGCCGTATGTCGCGACCAACGGCGTGGCCTATGCGCTGCGCGAGGATGCGCAACTGTGCGACGTGCTGACGTGCGTCAAGTACAAAACGGCGCTGCACAAAGCCGGCACGCTGCTCCTTCCCAACGGCGAATTCTACCTCAAAGGCGCAGTGCAGATGGCACGCCTGTTCGCGCCGTATCCGCAAGCGCTCAAAGCGTCGCTCGCCATCGCCGAACGCTGCCGCTTCCGGCTCGACAAGCTGGCCGGCCAGTTTCCGCTCTTTCCGGTTCCATCCCAGGAAATGAGCACCCACGCGTACCTGCGCACGCTCGTTTTCGGCGGCGCAAAGAAGCGTTACGGCCATCCGCTGCCGTCCAACGTCGAACGGCAGCTCGAATACGAGTTGGGGATCATCGCACGCATGGACCTGGGGGGCTACTTTTTGGTCGTGTGGGACATCGCGCGCGCTGCTGAGGAGTTAGGGGTGCTCGCGCAAGGACGCGGCTCCGCGGCCAATTCGGCGGTCTGCTACGCGCTTGGGATCACCGCCGTCGATCCGGTCGGAATGAACCTGCTCTTCGAGCGCTTTCTTTCTGAGGAGCGTAACGAGGTACCCGACATCGACATCGATTTCGCACATCAGGATCGCGAGAAAGTGATCCAGTACGTCTACGACCGCTACGGCCGCGAACACGCCGCGATGACCGCCGAGGTGATCACGTACCGTACGCGCTCGGCCGTCCGCGACATCGGCAAGGCCCTCGGTCTCTCGCTCGCGCAAGTTGACGCGATCTCGAAAGAGTACGACGCTCGCGAGTCGCTCGCCGGCGCGACGGGCGGGGCCGGCGCGGGCAAAGCGGTGCTCCCCGCATCCATTCAACGCCGGCGCGACCTCGACGCTAGCTCGAACGTGCGCGCTTCGCGCGGCGATTTCTTCCCCGTCTTCGAACGGCCCGACGAACGGCAGAGCGAGCCCGCGCCGGACCCCGACGCGTGCGAACCGATCGGCGGAAAGGTCGGTGCTACGCTGTTGGAGTTTTGCCGGCGGGTCGACGGCTTTCCACGTCACATGGGGATCCATTCGGGCGGAATGGTGATCACGCGCGACCCGCTGGTTCGGGTGGCACCGGTCGAGTGGGCGACGATGGCCGAACGCTCGATCGTGCAATGGGACAAAGACGATCTGAGCGACCTCGGTCTCATCAAGATCGACTTGCTCGGCCTTGGCATGCTTTCGCTCTTGCGCGATGCGTTCAGCCTGTACCGCCGACGCTACGGCGAAGGCCGGCCGGCGCTATCATTGGCGACGATCCCATCCGACGACAGGCCGACCTACGAGATGATGCAGCAGGCCGACACGGTCGGCGTGTTCCAGATCGAGTCGCGCGCGCAGCAGTCGATGCTGCCGCGCATGAAGCCGGAATGTTTTTACGACATCGTCATGCAGGTCGCGATCATCCGGCCCGGTCCGATCCAAGGCGACATGGTCCACCCGTTCTTGCGCCGGCGCAACGGACTCGAACCCGTCACGTATCCACATCCGAAGCTCAAGCCGGTGTTGGAACGGACGCTCGGCGTCCCGCTCTTTCAAGAGCAAGGGATGCGCATGGCCATCGAGGCGGCCGGGTTTTCGCCGGGGCAAGCCGACCAACTGCGGCGCGCGATGGGGCACAAGCGTTCGCGCGAGCGCATGGCCGAAATCTACCCGAAGCTCATCGAAGGCATGGTGCAAAACGGAATCGACCGCGCGTCGGCCGAGCAACTCTTCCACATGCTCGAAGGCTTCGCCGACTACGGCTTTCCTGAATCGCACGCGGCCAGCTTCGCCTTGCTTTCGTATGCCTCGGCCTACGTCAAATGTCACGAGCCGGCGATTTTCCTCGCGGCCATCCTCAACGTCCAGCCAATGGGGTTCTACTCGACCGAAGTGCTCGTCAACGACGCACGCCGGCACGCCGTCGTCGTGAAGCCGGTCGAAGTCAACGCGAGCGAGTTCTGGAGCTTTGTCGATGAGAGCGGCGCGGTGCGGCTGGGCTTCCACGTCATTCGCGGTTTGGGTGAGGGACAGCGCGAACGGCTCGAGGCGCAGCTGGCGCGGGGTCCTTTCGCGGATCAGAATGACTTTGCGGCGCGCACCGGTTTGAGCAAGGATGCGCTCGAGAATCTCGCGGTGGCGGGCGCATTCGCACCATGGTTCGCAACGCGCCGCGAAGCGATGTGGGCCTTGCGCGGCCTCGACGAGCGCGAAGCTCGCGGCGAGCTCGGACGCGGCATGGAGATCGACGAGCCCGAGGCCGCCTTCGCCGCGCTAACGCCGCGCGAGGAGAGCGCCTTCGACATCTGGGGCACGGGGGTGACGACCGGCACGCAGCCGATCGCACACTTCCGCCCCCAGCTGGAAGCGCACGGTGCCATTTCCGCCGACCGGCTCGACGCGCAACCGAACCATCTCATCTGCAAGGTCGGCGGCATGGTGATCACGCGGCAGCGCCCCGGAACCGCCAAAGGTTTCGTCTTCCTCACGCTCGAGGACGAGACGGGTCTGGTCAACGTCATCGTCAACCCGCAGGTCTACGAGCGCAACCGACGTCTCGTCCGCTCCGCTCCCGCGCTCGTCATCGAGGGGACGCTGCAAAAAGAGCAAGGCTGCATCGACGTGCTCGCCAAGCGTTTTTGGCGGCTCGAGGTCCTCGACACGATCGACGGCATTCACGCCCGCAACTTTCAATAAGTGCCGGCGCCGATGCGCCCGAGAGAGCGGCTACGTTTTCTTGAGTACCCCCTCGATTTCGTTCTCGGTGAAAGCGCGGAGCGTCGTGCTTCTGACGTTCCCGGCGCCGGCAACATTGAACAAGCCGGCCAGCATCGCTTGCTCGTCGGGCGCTTCGACGATCGCAACCAGGTCGTACTGGCCTTGCGTCCAGTACACGCCGAGCGTCTTGAAGCCGCGCCGCTCGTTCTCCGCGCGCGTGTCGCGCACGCGCTCGACGGTACCCTTCACGTTCTTGGCGCCTTGATCGGTAAAGTTGTAGAGAACCACATATGTCGGCATCGTGGACCTGCTTTCTCGCACGACGGAGTGCGACTCTCAATGGTGGGGCGGTATTGTTCCAGAGGCCTTTAAGGCAACCTTCGCCGCCACATGCGAGCGGTTATCGTTTGCGCCGCAACCCGGTGCCGGCCCGTCCATTGCCGCCCGATTGCTTCGATCGATCCAACAGCACGACGTTACTCGGCTTGGTCGTCACCTTGCCGTAGACGGCCTGGTAGTAGCCGTCGCGCAGGTTGCCCAGCTGCATGTCACGCTGGACCGGCTCGCCGTCTCCCCGAAAGACGGTCACGCCCTTGACGAGGGCAAAGTATGCCGCAAGCCGCTCGTTCTTCCAATCCGAGATCCTCCAGCGCTGCGGGGCCATGACGGTGAAGCCGTAGTCGGGGATCGACTTCGTCTTATCGGTGAGCGGAATCAAACGGACGCGAAAACCTTCGCACGCGAGAATCTGCTTTTCCACCGCAGCTATCGTCGCCATCGTCGCTCGACCTTCGCCGCCAAACCTTAATCGAGCGGGAGCGCAACCGTCCCGCTGACGTGAAAGGGGACCGGAACGGCGTCGAGGTCATTGAGATACTGCGGGTGATAGCCGTAGATCAGCAAGTCGACCTGGTCGCCCGGCCGGAGCTGAGTCGAAATGCCGACCATGTTCTGCTGGTAGGTGCCGGCGCCGCGAATCGGCGTCAACTGGCTGTCGACGAGCACGGTCTGCGATCCGTTCTGATGCCGCACGCCGATGCCGAAATAGGCGATCGGCAGCGTGCTCGGAAGATCGGCGGTCACTTGCAGGTTCATCGTGGGGACGCCGGCCAGCGGTCCTCCGGCGGAGCTCGTATATAACGGTACGATGCTTTCGGGAGCGAACACGTCGCTGACGAGCTGCGGGGGGAGCACCTCCAGAATCTCGTACAAGACGTCTTCGTTGAGCGACGACGGGCTCTCGAGGCCTGCCAAGACCGCGAGCACGAGCGCGACGACGTTCTTGCGAAGCGGTTTTAGCTCGGCTTTCACTTCGGCTATCGTCTGCGTCTGCAGTTGCCCGATGACGGCGTTTGCAAGCGGGCTGCCGATCACTTCGGTCGAGGGGACGGTCGCCGAGGTGCCGCCCACGGGAATGCTCGTGACGACGAGCCCGTGCGTGTCGTCCTGCACGATGCAATTCTCGGGGACGGGAATGCCCGAGGGCACGCCACGCAGCTTTTCGTCCAAGAACGACAGCATCATGTGCGCGGTGTCGTAGTTCGCCGAACCGCATTGAACGTGGTGGTCGATGCTAAAGCCGAACGCCGAGCCTGGCGTCGGCACTTGGAGAATCGGCAAGGTATGGCCTTGGCGCTGGATCAGGAGCCGCACGTCGTTGCCCACCGAGCGCAGGCATGCGGCATTGGCGAGGGCCTCATTCATGTTGAACAGCGTATCGCCCGCGCCTTGAACGAGGAACGCCGAGACGTGCGGGATGCCCGTTCCCTCGGTTCCATTGCAGAAGCCGTTAAGGCCGTTTGGTGCGAGGAAGTTCAGGACGCTTTGATCGACCGTCCCGGTCTGCGCCTCCTCGTAGCCCTGGTACACCGGACGTGCGTAACGGCCCTCGGAGGCTTCTAAGCCGGTCCCGAAGAGAAGGTCGAGCCAGATGGACTTGGGATCGCCGCTCGGGTCGAGGCTGTACGGCAAATAGTTCCAAGTCGCTGTGGGCACGATCGCGACGAAGCGCGGATCCAGCGCCGCACCGAGCAGTTGAAAACCCCCGCCGTAACTGTAGCCGATCGCACCGACGACCGGCTTGCCGTTTTGATACGCGAGTTGCGGGCCGAGATTCGCCTGCGCCCAGTTGAGAATAGCGATGATGTCCTTGCCTTCGAAGCGCGGGCTCATCACGTGCGCCTTGCCCCCCGATCCGCCGAAGCCGCGCGGGTCGTAGCTGATGACGAAATAACCTTCGTCATACGCCATTTTCAAGGCGTAGTCGGTCGGGATGCTGCCGGCGTTGATACCGTCAAGCGACGTGAAGCGCGTGCCGCCCCAACCCGGCTGCTGGACGATGAGCGGTGCCGTCGTGTTCGCCGGCAGGTGCGGAACGAACACCGTAATGGCAATCGCAGTGCCGTCGAACGACGTGACGGTCGCATTGTACGACGTCCGCGCAAGGGCCGGACTTCGGCCCTGGCGCTCTGCGGAGCGCGTCGCGGCGACCGGCCGTCCCGGCGCGGCCGACGCAGCGCTTTGGAGGCTCGCGGCAAAAAGCCCCAACAAAAAAACGGCCGTGACGGTTCTCACCACAAAGATCCTCCCAAGGGAGCGGAGTTTCGGAGAGCCGGCCGGGTTCCGTGCGGGCAAGGCACACCGAGCGGGCGAGCGTCCGTCGCCGTTTACCCGCTGCGGCACCCCCGGAAACAGCTCCTTCTTGGGAGTCGCCGCGCGCGTCGCGGCGAAACACGCGGCGTGTATGCCCGTTCGGTCGATGATGCTGCCGGCGCGACTGCTGCTGGCAATCGCGCTCCTGCTGTTCGTGGTCGTCCTCAGCGTCGCAGGCTACGTTTGGCTCGAGGGCTGGTCCTGGTTCGACTCGCTGTACATGACGGTGACGACGATCACGACGATTGGAGGGGGCGAGCCGCAGCCGCTCTCCTACGCCGGGCGGTGTTGGACCATGGTCGTCATTGTGCTCGGGGTCGGCGCGTGGGCCTATACCTTCCTCGCGCTGTCGGCCTACCTGCTCGAGGGGCACCTTGGCGCCGAATTCTCTAAGCGGCGCGTTCGAGGTCTCGTGCGCACCTTGAACAAGCACTTCATCCTTTGCGGCTTCGGTCGCGTCGGGCGCGAGATCGCTCGCGAACTGGTGGCGGAAAACGTGCCGTTCGTCGTGCTCGACATCAATCAGCCTTCGCTCGCCGAGGCCGAAGCGGAAGGGCATTTGGTCGTCGAGGGTAACGCGGCCGAGGTCGAGGTGCTACGCGCGGCCGGCATCGAGCGGGCTCGCGCGCTCATCACCGCCACCGACAGCGACGCCGACAACGTTTTTGTCACGCTTTCGGCGCGCGTCCTGCGCCCCGACATCTATATCGTCGCGCGCGCCAACCAAGCCGACTCCGAGCCGAAGCTGCGATTCGCCGGTGCGAACAGCATCATCTCGCCCTACTACATCGGAGGCAAGCGCATGGCCAGCCTCGCGCTCCGCCCGACCGCGGTCGAGTTCATCGATACCGTCCTCGAGGCGGGAAATACGGATCTGCTGCTGGAGGACGTGACGATACCTCAGGGTTCGAGCGCGCTTGGAAGGAGGTTAGGAGCCCTCGCCGGCGAGTCGAGTCAAGTCATCGTGCTGGCTCTCAAACGGAACAACCACATGATGTTCCGGCCCTCCGAGGAGACGCTCCTTGAGGCCGGTGACGAAATCGTCGTGGCCGGCCCCCGCGAAGCCATCCATCAACTCGAAGGCCGCCTGTAGCGCACGCTAACGGGCCGCCCGCCGGAACGCGTCCGGAGAAAGCCCGGCTGCCTTGCGAAAGCACCGGTTAAAATGGCTCTGCTCGTAGAACCCGCAGATGCTTGCGATTTCGACTAAGGATCGCCGCGTGCGTCGCAGCAGGTCAGCTGCGGCGCTTATTCGCCTTTCTCGCAGATATTGGCCCGGCGTGCACGCGAATTCCGATTGGAAATCTCGAAAAAAGGTCGCGCGCGAAACCCCGAGTTCTCTTGCAACTGCACCGGCCGGCCGGGCGACCCGAATTGCCTCCCGCAAGAGGGCCTCGGCCCGCCGGGCTCGAGCTCGACTTCCCGATAAGAGCCGGGTACTTCGCGTTGCATAGCCGACGAGTTCATAGGCCAACGCCTCAACGTTCGATTGCAAAAGCCATCTGCTAAACTCATTTCTTGGTGCAGTTGCCAGGCGGCTCGTGCCACCGAGGCGCTCGTTAACGCCAGAGGCCTTTCCGGCATGAACTCTCGCACCGCAACTTCGCCCGCATCATCGGCGAATGCGAGCCTGACGAGCAGCGCTGACTGGCGATCGAATATCTGTGAGTGCAACTCGTGTGCCGGGTGCGCGACCAAGCTGCCCGGCGCGCATACGCGCCAGTGCGAACCGAACTGCTCTCGGTACGATCCCTTCAGCGTGAGCGTGAAATAGGCAGTCTCGTGGGCGTGGGCCGGAAGGGTTGAACCGCCGGGAAACATGCTCTCCGTGATGAGAAAAGACCCTGCGACCCGTCGTTGCATCAGATCGCCGTAGAAGTGAGACGATCGCCGAACCGATTCGACTGCTGTGCGCTTCACCGAGTGCTACGTACCTTTCTCCGCTCCCACGTAATAGATTAGCTTGAGGATCGCCTGCGGGGTCGTAGTCAACGTATTGGGGTCGCCGTAGCCGAGGTACAGCTCCGCATGCCGCCTGCGCAGGTGGTACGAGAACGAGAGGTTGGTGCACTTGCCGATGCAGTCGCCGCCGCCGTTCGGTATCGGCGGATCGCCGTCGACGCGCCGAATGCCGAGCGCAAGCGACGAGTCCCGGTCGATTTGATAGGCGTAGGAAAGGCGCTCGAACCACTGGATGTTGTTCGGCGCCTTCGGCATCCACTGGGCCGTGTCGTCGACCTCGAGCGTGACCGTTCCGCGAACGCCCGCGCGCACGGTCGAAGAGCGCAGCCACGAGTCGAGCCGTCCTTCACCGTAGCGACCCGTGTTGAAGACGATCGACGTCGGCGTCGCCGAGCTGCCGTGCTGCCCGAAGTTATTGACCGAGTTTTGGGATCCGGAGTGATACGTGATCCCGAAGCCGTTTTGGGAAACCGGGGCCATGATGCCGTCGCTCAAGCGCAAGTAGTCGGAACCAACCGTGACCTGAAAATCGATTAGGCTGCGCGTCAGCGTGTCCAGCACGAGCGCATTGTCGGTTTGGTTGAATCCTTGGGTTTGCCCTTGATAGCGATCGAGGATCGCGCCGAGCGAGAGGCTCGACAGCGCATCGTTTGCGTTGAAGAGCCACATCTTGTTGGTGTAGAGCGCGTAGCCCGCGATCCCCGGATGCTGTACGAAGCCGTCGACCGGGTCGTAGTAGTCGCCGATCTTGCGGGTCGAGCCGAAGATGGCAAAGGTCGGGCTTCCCCACCCGCCGCCGAAGTCGTAGCGCTGCGCGTCATCGCCTTCCAACACGTTCGAGCCGGAGTCCGAGCCGTAGTCGAAGTACCACGAGACGTGCTTGTGGTCGGAATACGAAACGCCGGTGGTCGTAACGTCGTCGATCAGGTCGGGAGTCGTCACGGCCACGCGTTGCACGGTCGCATTCCACTTGAGGTCGGGCGAGGTGTAGTCGAGGACGCTGGCTTGGTCGTCGCGCGCGTCGCCGACCGCGTCGACCGCGGCGAACCCGAGCTGACCCTGTTGCCCCTCGAGCGCGTAGCCCTCGCGCGGCGCCGGAATCGCGGGCGTATAGAACTCGGTGACCAAGCTGCAGACGTCGCAGTTGAGCTGATTGAAGAAGTTCGCGCCCTGCGTGAAGAACGGCCGGACCTCGCTGTAGTAGCGCTGGAAAGCCGACGGAGAGATCGACTGCTGGTCCAGTTCGACGTTCGAAAAATCCGGGTGCACGGTGGCAAAGAAGGCGGCCGTGGGCGTAATCGGGACGGAAAGGTCGGCTCCCGCGCGCGAGGTCGAGCCTCCGGCCGACGGCGCCGCGACCGCGCCTAAGCTGTACAGCGCCAGGCGCGGGGCAGGATGGCTCACGGCCTCGGCGACATTCATCGCCCCCGCGAACTTCAGATCGTCGGGCTGCGTCTGCGCCGCCCCATACGTCCAGACTTGTTCCTCGCCGCTGGCATGGACTAGGCGCACGAATTGCGCTCGCCAGCCGGAGCCCGCCTTCGCGCCGCGCAGCACGTCGATTGGAATCTTCATCGTCACCGTGTAGCCGCCGTCGTGGACGCTTCCCGCGGACTGCCAGCGCGGCGCGAAGCCGGTGTTCTCAGAAGACGATTCATAGTGCGTGCCGATCGGCGTCGCGACGAACTGGTAGAAGAAGCCGCTCGAACCGTTGGGCCAGAGATCGATCCAAACTTCGTCGTCGCCCGCTAAGCTGACGTCGTCGCTCCGTTGCGAGGCCGCGATCGGCTCGCGCTGCGTTGCGTCGAAACGGACGAACATGCTCTTCCCATCGCTTGCGATGTGCACGGTCGTCGCTTCGCTCACGCCTTTTTGATGTGCCAGATCCCAGCCGAGGGTCAGGTTGGTCGTCGCGCTCCAGCCGGCCGGGTCGGCAGAGGGCTGGAGTGGGAGCGGGGCGGCGACGGACGGGACGTCGATTTGCCCGGTCAAGGCCGCGCCCGGTCGCGCCGCAGCGCCGAAGAGGCACGCGAGGAGCAGCGTGCCGGCCCCGAAGAGCCGAAAACGGAAGGTCGCCGTACACCGAAAACCGCTCACTGGAAGCAGCCTCCTAAACCAACTCTTAAGGATTTAGTCTTAATACTTTAGTTGAAGTACGGCGGTTCCTCCACAAAGTTTCACGCCCGCCTGGGAGACGGCCGGGCCGAGCCCCCGGGTTGGAGCCGGTCACGGCTGAGCGAGCGGCCCCGCTTCTCGGGTAGAGTAGGTTTTCGGGCGGGGCACCGCGCAAGAGCGCCCCGATGAGCCGCTTGAATTCGCTCGCGGCACGCTGTGGCGTCGCTGCGATGACATCAGTCCTGATGACGGCTTGCGCCGTCTTCCTCGCGGGCGCGCAGATCGCGCCCGACGACTCGGGGGCCGGCACGCAACTCGGCCTGCAGCAGATCAACAACTCCGGGCAGACCGGAACGGTGACGCTCTTTCGGCGCGGCGACGACACGCTGGTCGTGATCCAGCTCGTCTCGGAGCCGTTGGGGCGGCTCGAACCCATCCACCTCCAGCGCGGAAAAAGCTGCGATGACATCGATTCCCGGCCTGCTTTCGGGCTTGCGCCCGTCGCGAACGGATCGTCGCGGACGCTCGTACGTTATCCCGAAGACAAATTGCTCTCGGGAAACTACGACGTCGTCGTACACGCTTCCGACAATCAGCTCGCACACTATGTTTCGTGCGGACACCTGTACCGGTAGCGGCCGCGCAGACGCTGGGCTTCGTCGGAACGATCGGCAATACGCCGCATATCGTGTTGCCCAAGCTTTCGGCAGCGCTCGGCCGAACGATCGTCGGAAAGGCCGAGTTTCTCAATCCCGGCGGCTCGGTAAAAGACCGAGCCGCTAAGGGAATCGTCGAGGACGCGCAAGAGAACGGACGCCTGCGGCCGGGCGGAACGATCGTCGAAGGGACGGCCGGAAACACGGGCATTGCGCTCGCGCTGATTGCAAATGCCGGCGGCTACCGCACGATCATCTGCATCCCCGACGATCAGTCGCCCGAGAAGATCGAGTTGCTTCGCGCCTACGGCGCCGACGTGCGCGTCGTTCGGGCGGTGCCGTTCGCGAACCCGGAAAACTACTACCATGTCGCTCGCGCAATCGCGCAAGCCACCCCGAACGCAATTTGGGCCGACCAATTCAACAATACCGCCAACCGTTCGGCCCACTACGCGTCGACGGGCCCCGAAATCTGGAATGCTTTCGGCGACGAGCTGAGCGCGTTCGTTGCAGCCTGCGGAACCGGCGGAACGCTGGCCGGCACGGCAACCTATCTCAAAGAGCGCAAGCCGTCGGTCCGAACCGTCCTGTGCGATCCCTACGGCTCGGTTCTTTTCAAATACGTCACGTGCGGCGTACTCGAAGCCGAGGGCGATTCCAATACGGAAGGCATCGGCATCAAGCGTATCACCGAGAACTTTAAGGATGCGCCGGTCGACGATGCGTTACGCGTCGACGACCGCGCGATGGTCGAGATGGCGTACTGGCTTCTGCGCGAGGAGGGCCTGTTCGTAGGCGGCTCAGCGGCGCTCAACGTCGTCGGCGCAGCGCGCTATGCGCGCGAGCTGCCGCCGGGAAGCACGGTCGTCACGATCTTGTGCGACGGCGGGGAGCGATATCGCTCGCGTCTGTGGAACCACATGTGGTTGGCTGAAAACGAGTGCGTCCCCGTCGCGAGCGACCTCTCCTTTCTTTAGAGCAGGGAAGGTTCAGCTCCGAAGTTTGGCCCAAGGAAGAGGCTTCGATCGATGTCCGACCTAACCGATCCGACCAATGCCACGTCGCTAGCGGTCAAACGCGGTGCATTCGTCGGCTTTTCCGCGGGGGCAGCCGCATTGGGCGGCTCGATCGCGAGCGCGCTCGCTGCCGGCGAAGGCTTCGGTGCCGCGCACGATCCGATCGTTGCGGAGAGCGATCCGGCGATCGCGGCCACAACGTTGTCGCTGCGCTACACGTACGGTGGGAGTGCTCGCGCGCTCGCGGCGTATGCCGCCCTTCCCAAGAACGCCGTAGCGGACACGCCGGGGATCGTCGTCGTTCAGCAGATCTGGGGACTCGACGCGCAGCTTCGCGACGTCGTACGACGCTTTGCGAAGGAAGGCTACTGCACGATTGCGCCGGATCTCTACAGTGGGCTCGGTGCACCGAGCGGCGACGGCGCGACCGACGTCGGCGCATTTCGTCCGTTTGCGGCCAAGCTCGAGGACGACACGGTCGACCACGACGTCGCACAGTGTGCCGCTTGGCTGCGCCTGACCCGTCCCTCGGCGACGATCGGCGTCACCGGCTTCTGTATGGGCGGTGGCATAACGCTGCGTCAGACGGTGGACGAGAAGTCGGTTTTCGCAGCAGCCGCGATGTGGTACGGCAAGGTCCGCTACGGCACGACCGAGGGCGGTGGACCGATCACCCCGATTGCGCTCGCATATGCCGACGAGATCGGCATTCCGCTGCTGGGCAGCTTCGGCGGCCGCGATACGAGCATCTTTGCGGACGACGTTCGCGCGCTGGACGCGCGCCTCACCGAACTCGGCCGCCCGCACGACATCAAAATCTACGACGAGGCGGGGCACGCGTTCTTCGACGATACGCGGCGATCGTTCGTGGCGAGCGCGGCCGCCGACTCGTGGACGCGAACCCTGAGCTGGTTCGCGCGGTATCTGCGCCGGTGACCTACACGATCGTTCACTGCGCGGACGTCCACCTCGAGACCGTCTTCGCCGAGACGCGCGGCGGCGCCGGCCGCCGCAAGGCCCTCGCCGACGCGTTCGTGCGCATCGTCGATCGGGCTCGAGAACTCGGGGCCGACGCCCTGACGATCGGCGGCGATCTCTATGAAGCCGAGCGGGCGGGTCCGCAAACGGTTCGCTTCCTCTTCGAACAGTTCGCACGCTTGCGCAAACCCGTATTCATAGCGCCGGGGAACCACGATCCCTATGCGCCCGCATCGCTGTTCGCGCGCACCGATCTTCCCGAGAACGTGCGCGTCTTCAACGAAGCGGCATGGAACGGATTTCCGCTCGCCGAGGGAATCACGCTTTTTGGTTTCGGCCATACCGCCGCCGAACCCGGACGGCCGTTCGCGTCCGCCCGCTTCGAACGCGGCGGCATTCAGATTGCGCTCGTTCACGGCAGCGACGAAACGCGCTGTCCGCCCAACAAGCGAGCCACGGCGCCCTTCACGCTGGCCGAGGCGGCGGCAGCCGGCGCGCGGCTCGTGCTGACGGGACACTACCACGGCGGATACGTCGCGGGCGAAGCGGCGGGGCCGTGGATTGCCTATCCCGGGTCGCCCGAGCCAATCAAGTTCGGCGAAGGACCGGTTCACGGCGTGCTCGTGGTTCGCGTTCGCGACGGGAGCGTCGAGATCGAGCCGCTGCCGATCGCGCGCACGCGCTTGATCGAGCGCGACTGCGATCTGAGCGACGTCGCTCACGAGAACGCCGCGTTCGCACGCGTCGAACGAGCCCTGGCGGATCTCGGACGCGACGACTACGTGCGGCTGCGGCTCGTCGGCAACGTGGCGCACGGCACGCGCATCGACCCGCTGCTGATGCACGAGCGCAACTGCGCGCAGCTCGGCTCGCTCGAAATCATCGATGCCAGCCTGGCCTACGACTACGAGGCGATCGCGCGCGAGCCGACGGTGCGCGGGCACGTCACGCGCGACCTGCTCGAACGTGCCGGCTCCGGCGTCGATGCCTCGGCGGCGCAAGGGGCGCTGCGTTATGCGCTTGCAGCTTTCGAAGGCAGCGAGATCGCACCATGAAACTGGTCGCGCTTCGCATCGAAGGCTTCGGCCGGCTAACCGAGCGGGCATTTACCTTCGACCCGGGTTTCAACGTCGTGTACGGGCCGAATGAAGCCGGTAAATCGACGCTGACGAACGCGATCCTAGCCCTTCTGTACGGCTTTCCGCGCGGAGAGCGCGACGCGTGGCGTCCGTGGTCGGGGGCGCGCTATGCGGCCACGCTGAGCTACGTCCTATCCGACGGGCGCGTCTTCGAGGTTCAGCGCGACTTCGAGCGCGAACCCAAGGGTGTGCGCGTGTACGACGAGAGCGGCAACGACGTTTCGTCCGAAGCCGTCGTGGGCCGAACGGTGATTCCCGGTCAAACGCACCTCCAGATTCCGCTCGAGGTTTTCGTCAACGCCTCCTTCCTGGCGCAAGGCGAAGCCCGCATCGACGGCGCGCGGGCCGAGCGTATCTCGAGCGCGCTCGCGCAAGCCCTTGACGGCGGCCCGCGCGAGGATGCGGCGCTAGGCGCGCTGCGCCGGCTCGACGCGGCTCTCGCGCAACACGTCGGTACGAAGCGCGCCACCGTGAACGCCCCGCTGAAACGATTGCGCGAGGAATGCGACGAGATCGGAGCCCGCGCGACCGCGATGCGTCAACGCCTGGCGGAACTGGAGAGCGTTCGGGCACGCTTGCAAACCCAGACGCGCCGCAGCGTCGAACTCGAGAGCACGTTGCGCGAGCACGAGCGGCGCGCCAAGGCGCTGCGCGCACAGAGTCTCCGCGCGCGCCTCGGGGCGCTTGGGGACATTCGCGACGAACTGGCGCTGCTTCAGGCGAAGCGCGCCGAGTACGACGACGTCGAGGGCTTCCCCGCCGAGTCGGTAGCCGAACTCGAACGGCGTTACCGCGATTGGTATGCCGGCAGCAAGTTAGCCGAAGCGGCCGCGCGTGACGCGCTCGAGGCGCGCATGACGCCGATCTTTGCTTCGGAGCTCGAGGAGCGGCTCGCGCAAGGCGGGGCAATGGACGACGCAAGCTTCGCCGAGCTCGAAGGCTGCGCGGCGGAGGCGGTCGAGGCACGCAGCAAAGCGGTGTTTGCCGCAAACGAAGCTCAGCGCGCACGCCGGGCCGTCGACGGCGGCAGCGAGCTGTTCGGCGCTGCATTTGCGTCTGGGGCATTCATCACCGCCGCCGCCGGCGTGCTCGGCGTCGCGCACGTTTGGACGTTCGCAGCGCTGGCGGCGGCCTTGGCCGTCGCCATCTTCGCCTTTGCAGGAAGCCGCTGGGCGAGCCGGCGCGAGGCGCAGCGCCGCATCGCGCGCATGCAATCCGCTGCCGACGATGCAGCCGCGCTCGAAGCACGCTCCGCCGAGATGCTTGCGACGGCGCTGGGACCCCTCGGTCTCAACTCGATCGAAGAGCTGGCCCGCAACCGGCATCGCGCCGCCGAGTTGACCGCACGCAAGGAAGACGCGCAGCGTGCGGCAGCCCGCGCGCGGCACGAGCGGGCGCGGGCCGACCTCGACGGCGACGCTTTCGATGCGCTGGCGCAGCGCCTGGTCGAGCCATCGGGATCGCGCGAGCGCGACTTGGCCGCGGCGAAGGCACGCGAAGTGCGCCGCATCGCGCGCGACGGCGCCGAACTCCAGCTCTCGATGTTGGACGTACGGCGCGGCGACGTGCTGGCCGGCGACGACGAGTACAGCCTCGAGGCGGAGCTCGACGAGTTGCTGGCCGCCGGAATCTCGCCCTCCGGCCTCGAGCCGGGAACCTCGGCGCGAGCCTTCGCGGCTGAAGGTGCCGACATCGAGCGACGGCTGGGTGAATCGCGCACCGCAGTCGCCGCACTCGCCGCGGAGCTGCGGACCTCGGAGGGGCAAGTCGGGGACCTCGCGGCGGTCGACGAGCAGCTCGCGCAAAAGCTGCATGAAGCCGCCAAACTAGAGCGCTTCGAGGCCGCCGTCACGCTCGCACACCGCACGATCGAAGAGCGCACGCGCGAAGCGCATCAGAAGTTTGCCCGTCGCCTGGGCGACTATGCTTCGCGAACCTTTTGCGAGGTCACGAACGGTCGCTACATCGAGGTGCGGATCGATCCGACGACGCTAGCCGTCCGCGTTCGGGTACCCGAAAGCGGAGCGATCGTCGAGGTCGACCATCTCTCGGCGGGAACGCGCGAGCAAGCGTTTCTCGTCGTCCGGCTCGCGATGGCCCGCATGTTCGCGGAGGGCATCGAGACGCCGCCTCTGCTGCTCGACGATCCCTTCACCTACTGGGACGAAGCGCGCAGCGAGAACAGCCTCCCGATCCTCGAGGCGATCGCGCGCGAGGCGCAAACGTTCGTTTTCACGACGAGCCGCGAGCTCGTCGCGGCATCGCAGGCTCGCGGCGCGCGCATCATCGAGCTCCGCTCCGCCGCCGTACCCGTCGACGGCTATGCGGCCGTAGGCGGGGATGCAGACCCCAAGACGATGCCGTCCTTCGAAACCTCCGGCGCCCCAACCGCACCGCGATGAGCGGTAGGGCGCCATGCGCCTTTACTGCTTCTCGGTCAGTTTCTTGAGCGCCTCGAGGGTGTTGGCGACGTGCAGGGCGGGATCGAGGTTCGTGTAGGTGTACACGATCTTACCGTCGGTTGCGATCACATAGGACGTACGGTTGGCGTACGTGTCTTTGAGGACCGCATCGTATTCCTTTGCGATCGTCAGGTTCGGGTCGGAAGCAACCGCAAACTTCGAGCGGCATTCCGAGACGGAGAACTTGTCGAGCGTTGCGATGTCGTCGTGCGAGACGCCGATCACCGTCGCTCCGAGCTTCGTGTAGTCCTCGATGTGCTCGGCGAAATCGTGGGCTTCCTTGGTGCACCCCGTCGTGAAGGCCGCCGGGTAAAAGTAGAGGACGACCGGCCCCTTCTTCAACGCATCCGACAGCTTGAAACCGAAGACCTTACCGCCGAGCGATGCCTGCGTGTCGAACGCCGGGGCGTCCGTTCCGGGCTTGAGATCGGCCCGTGCCGGAGGCGCCCACGCCAGCGTGCACGCCGCGGCCAGTGCGCCAATTGCGATGCGCCCGCGGCGCTTACGATCGAACATTTTCCGTTACTCCGTGGTAGCGAGAGCGCTTGAGCCGGACTTCTACAAGCCCATGAGGCGAGCGATCACCAGGCGCTGCACTTCGTTCGTACCTTCCCCGATCTCGTTGATCTTTTGATCGCGGTACATGCGTGAGACCGGATACTCGTCCATAAACCCGTAGCCGCCGTGAATCTGCAAGGCTTCGTTGACGACGCGGCGGGAAGTTTCCCCTGAGAAGAGCTTGGCCAGGCTCGCCGTGAGCTCGAAGCGGCGGCCCGCATCTTTTTCCCAAGCGGCCTTGAGGACCATGAGGCGCGAGTGCTCGATCTCGCACAGCATGTCAGCCAGTTTGAATTGGATGGCCTGAAACTTTGAGATCGGCTGGCCGAACTGATGGCGCTCCTTGGCATAGCGCAGCCCTTCGTCGTACGCGCCCTGAGCGAGCCCCACCGACAACGCGGCGACCGAGATGCGGCCACCGTCGAGGATGGTAAGAAACTGGCGAAGACCTCGGCCGCGAGCGCCGAGCAAGTTCTCGGCCGCTACCTCTGCATCGACGAACGACAGTTCGCGCGTGTCCGACGCCTTCCAGCCCATCTTGCGGTACGTCTTCGAGCGTGAAAAGCCGGGCGTGTCCTGAGGCACGATTAAATTGGAGATTTCGGCCCGTCCGCGCTCGTCGGCTCCGGTGACGGCGGTGATCGTGGTGCCGCCGGTGATGTCGGTGCCGGAGTTGGTGATGAAGGCCTTCGTCCCGTTGATCGTCCACCTGCCGCCGCGCAACTCGGCGCGCGTCCGCGTCGCACCCGCGTCACTGCCGGCCTGCGGCTCGGTCAGACCGAAGCCCCACAGCATCTCGCCGCGCGCCAGCGGCACGAGGTAGCGCTCTTTCTGCTCCTCGGTTCCAAAGAGGTAGAAGGGTGTCGAGCCAAGCGAGACGTGCGCGGCCAGCGTAATCGCGGTGGAAGCGTCGGCCCGCGCGATTTCCATGACCGCAAGCGCGTAACTGATCGTATCCGCGCCGGCACCGCCGTACCGCTCGGGGAATGGGAGCCCCATCAGTCCGAGGTCCGCCATCTTTTTGACCAGGTCGTATGGAAACTCCGCGGCGGCATCGATCGCCTCGGCGCGCGGCTTGACCTCCTCTTGCGCGAACTCGCGGCAGAGCGACTGAATGGCGCGCTGCTCGTCGCTCAAATCAAAGTCCATGGTGCAAGGTGTCCCTCCGCTCCCGCGCCGAAAACTCCTGTAATGCCATCGCTCGCGCGTGCTTTCGCGCGTCCGGCCCGAACGCCGACGTGATTTCGCTACGCGGCGTCACGCTGGTCTATCCCAATGGGACGCGCGCTCTCGACGGACTCAACCTGGAGGTCGCCAAGGGCAGCTTCGTCTTCCTCGTCGGCGGCACCGGGACGGGCAAGTCGAGTCTGTTACGCTTGCTCTACCGAGAGCAGCGCCCAACGCACGGAGAAGTCACCGTCGACAACGTCCGCGTCGATCGGATCAAGCGCTCTCGCGTGCCGCACCTGCGTCGCAATGTCGGGGTCGTTTTCCAAGACTTCAAACTTCTCAGCGACAAGACGGTCTGGGAGAACGTGGCCTTTGCGCTTCAGGTGACCGGTGCGCAAACCAAAGACGTCATCCGTCAGGTGCCGCGCGTGCTCGATCTGGTCGGGCTCGCTCACAAGACGCGAATGTTTCCAAGCGAGCTCTCCGGCGGCGAACAGCAACGCGTCGCGATCGCCCGGGCGCTCGTCAACAACCCGAAGATCTTGCTCTGCGACGAGCCGACCGGCAACCTCGATCCGGCGAACGCCAACGAGGTGATGGATCTGCTGCACCGCATTAACCTCAAAGGAACGACGGTGCTGGTCGCTACCCACAATGCGCTGGTCGTCGACCGCATGCGCCGCCGCGTCATCCGCCTCGAGGACGGCACGATCGTGGCCGATGAGGAACGCGGCTTCTACCACCTCAACGGGAACGGCGCGAACGCCGCCGGCACTCCCGCGCCGTTGCGAGGCTCACATGGATTGGGGACGAATCCGCTTCTTCTTGAGTGAGGTCTGGCGGAATTTCACCCGCAACCTCGCGATGCAGTTCACGGCGATCGGTACGGTCGCCGTGACGATCGTCTTGCTCGGCAGCTTCCTTTTTACCCGCGAAGCGATCGGCAAGATCGGCGACGACGTCCTCAAGCGGATCGAAATATCGGTCTTCTTGACGGAGGGGGCAACGCCCGCAGCGACGCGTTCGCTCGCGGCTCGGCTGTCGGCGGATCCGCGCATTCTCTCGGTCGAGTACATTCCCAAAGCCGTAGGCTTGCGCCGCATGCGCGAGCGGCTGCGCGGTCAGATCGACACCTCGCTGCTAACCCAGAATCCGCTGCCCGACGCGCTCCGCGTCCGCGTGCGCAACCCGGATACGGTGCATGCGGTCGCCGCCTCCATCCGCGCCTTGCCGCTCGTGGCAAATGTGGAGTACGCCCACGACGCTGTCGAAAAACTCCTCAAGCTTTCCGACGTTCTCGGGCGCATTGGCCTGGGAATCGTCGTCCTGCTCGTGTTGACGGCGGCCATCATCATCTCGAACACGATCCGCCTCACCGTCTTCGCACGACGCCGCGAGATCGCCATCATGCAGTTGGTGGGCGCCTCGCGCCTCTACATTCGTATGCCGTTCATCTGCGAGGGGCTGCTGGACGGGCTCGCGGGGGCGGCCGTTGCGCTCGGACTGCTCGAGCTCGCACGCGTGCAGCTCCTGCCGAAGTTAGCCGTCGCACTTCCCTTCATCCCGATGCGCGTCGGCACGGTCGATCAGCTCGCCCTCGCGCTGGAATTGCTGGGCACCGGAGCGGCCGTCGGCATCGTTGCCGCATGGCTCTCGGTCGGCCGCTACCTTCGCGTGTGAGACGCGCCGAGCAAGGCGCGTGCGCGCGCGGTTGGTCTCTTGCGATCGGTCTCGCGCTGATCCCCTTCGCGCCCGTTCCAGCCCACGCCGCCGGCCGGCAGACGGTCGCCGCCATCGGCGACCAAATCCAGTCCAAGCAACAGGAGATCGACGCGACCCATCGCCGGCTCTTGCAAAAACGCGACCTGCTGCGCTTCCAAGAGATGCGTGCCGCAGATTTGCAACGCCAGCTGGCGCAAACCAACTCCGGCATCGAGCGCGTCAGCGCGTCGCTCGAGGTCTTGACCGCCGAGGTGCATCATAACGAGCGCAAGCTCGCGTGGAATCAAGTCCAGTTGCGGGCGGCCCAGACAACGCTCGCGCGCCACGACGACGCGCTGAAGCGGCGGCTGATCGACGTGTACGAGCGCGGTGACGTCGGCTATGCGAACGTCCTCTTCTCAGCAACGTCGTTTAGCGACTTCGCCGAGCGTTGGGATGACATCGGCTATCTGATTGCAGCCAATCAGCGGACGATTCGGCAGCGCCGAGCGGCCGAGCAGGGTGTCGCCGGTGCCGAACGGGCGCTCGAGGGCGAACGCGCGATCCTCGAGGGTTCGCTCGGGCGCGAGCAGCAAGCGCGGTTCCAGCTCGCGGCGCTCGCGGATCAACGCTCGATGCTGGTCTCCGCGGCCGATGCGCAGCGGCGCAGCGTGGCGAGCGAGGTTGCCCAGCTCGAAGACCTTTCGGCTGCCGAAGAAAGTGCGCTCGAACAGTTGATCCGCGAGCGCCAGCGCATCGAAGAGGAGCGCCGCCAGGCGGCTGCCCTGGCACGCCGTCGAGCGGCCCTGCTGGCCGGCCGCGAAGCGCCGAGCGAAGCTCCGGAAGGCGCACCCGGCGCCTTCAGCTGGCCCGTTTCGGGACCGATCTCATCGCCCTTCGGCATGCGCGAAGACCCCCTCGGGCGCGGCTGGCGCATGCACACGGGCATCGACATCGCTGCGCCGATGGGCGCGACCGTGACGGCTGCGGCCGGAGGCCGCATTATCTATTCCGGCTGGGAGGGTGGCTACGGCAACGCCATCATCATCGACCATGGCGGCCAGACCTCGACCCTCTACGGGCACCTTTCGCAGATTTTCGTCGCCAACGGGCAGGACGTTCAGCGCGGCCAAGCGATCGGCGCGGTGGGCTGCACCGGCAACTGCACCGGCCCCCACCTTCATTTCGAGGTTCGTGTCAACGGGGTCCCGGTCGACCCGACGACCCGCCTTCGCTAGCGATTGGGCGCCGCGCTGCGCCTCATCCGTCTTTAACCGCCCGTCCGCAACATCCAAGCGCAGCGCAGCGTAGTTCGTTAGAGAGCCGGCTCGAAGCCGACACGGGTCGCAACCGAAGGGCGGTTCGGCGCAGTCCAAGAACAACCACGGCTGGCGCCGCCGATCCAAGGCGCATCGCTCGCGCTCGGGAGAATCGACGGGTTTTTGTCTAGAACGTTTCGCGCCCTGACCGCCGCCTTCGTCATTGCGGTCGCATCGCTAGGCGGAGCGCTCTATCTCGCGCACGAGCGCGGCGCACACGAGGAAAGCTTCCTCGACGCCGGCTCGGGGGTCGCTACCCTCGACCTGCGCGCCCTCCTGATGAACGCGAGCTCGGCCGATCAGCGTATGCTCGACAACGCCTTCCGGCAGGTCGAGAAAGCCTACTACAAACCGGTCAACGCACAGGTGCTGCTCGACGGCGAACAGCGCGAGCTCGTGGCGACGCTCAAGAAACACGACATCGCGCGGCCGGCGATTCCCGCCCAGCGAGCCACGGGCGATGAAGACCGCGATATCGGCGCGCTCAACAAAGATCTGCAGATCGCGCAGTCGCAGTACGGCAAACAAGCCGGCAACGTCGAGCTTACCCAGGCAGCGATCCGAGGGATGCTCAACGCCCTGGGAGACCCGTACACCACCTATTTATCGGCCAGCGAAATCGGAAGCCTCGAGGAGTCGCTCAAAGGCGGCGACTTCGGCGGCATCGGCGTGTACATCGTACAGGACACGCGCACCAAGCGCGTCCTCGTCGAGCCGATCGAGGGCACGCCGGCCTTCCATGCCGGAGTGAAAACGGGCGACGAAGTCGTCGGCGTCGACGGCAAGCCGGTGGCGAGCATGAAGCTCGACGACGTCGAGCGGCTGATCCGCGGACGCGTCGGAACCACGGTTCGGCTGACGCTCCGCTCCCTTCGCCAGACCGGCACGCACGTGGTCGCAATCGTGCGCGAACAGATCTACGTGCCCTCGGTCCATGCGCGACTTGAAAACGGCTACGATTACGTCCGGCTGGCCGACTTCGGGCAGACGTCGTATGACGAAGTTCGCAAGGCGATGCTGGACGGCAAGGCGCACGACGCCAAAGGCTACATCCTCGACTTGCGCAACAACGGTGGAGGCTTGCTCGAGGCGGCGGTCGAGATCTCAAGCCTTTTCGTGCCGCAAGGCACGATCGTCTCCACCATCGACCGCCAGGGCGACCGCGAGACAAAAGTCGCGTCCCGGGAGTCGATCGGCGCGGCGCCGCTGGTGATCCTTGTCAACAAGTACACGGCAAGCGCCTCGGAGATCACCGCCGGCGCGATTCAGGACTACAAAGTGGGTACGCTGGTCGGCACGAGAACGTTCGGCAAAGGGGTCGTCCAGAGCATCTACAACCTCAGCGACGGCGGAGCGATCAAAATCACCACCGCCAAATACGTTACCCCGCTCGGCCGCGACATCCAGCATCGCGGCATCGAGCCTGACCTCGTCGTCGACCAACCGGTCGACGCTTCTCTCATCGATACCCCCAAAGATCAGCAACTCGCGGCCGCAAAGGCTTACTTAAAGCGCATCGCGCGCAGGTGAATATCTTGGTGAAACGCTTCTTCCCCGTCCTGGCTCTGTCGGCGCTCGTGGCCGCTACGCAACTCTCGTCGGCGAACGCGGCCCCCGCGCTCTCAACCGTCGAAAGCGACGAGCTCGAGATGAGCTATTCGCTCGTTACCTCGGAGTTCTATAAGAAAGTCGATCCGCAGGTTTTGCTCGACGGTGCCCGCACCGAACTCGTCGCCTACCTCGAGAAGAACGGCGTCAAGTCGCCGAACCTGCCCGTCCTCCACGCCGCCGAGGATCCGACGGTCAATGCGCGCGAGCTAGAGCGTGAAGTCTCGGCGGTCGTCACGACCTATGGTGCCCGTTTCGGCAGCCGGAACCTCACCTACGAAGCGATCGGCGGAATGCTCGCATCCTGCAAGGATAAGTACACGACGTTTCTAACGCCCAAGGAGTACGCCGAGCTCAACGAGGGGCTCGACGGCGGAAACTTCAGCGGCGTCGGCATTTCGATTTCCGTCGACGACAAGAGCAAGCTGCTGAAAGTCAACGAAGTCATCCCGGGCGGCCCGGCCGAGAAAGCCGGCCTGCAGGCCGACGATACCATCACCGAGATCGACGGGCGCTCCACCCGAGGCCTCTCGACCGACGATGATGCGAAGTTGCTGCGCGGCAAGGAGGGGACGCAGGTCCGTCTGCAGATCGAGCGCGACGGCGCGATGATTGCGCCCGTCCTCGTGACGCGCGCCGTCATCCATCAGCCGAGCGTCTACTCACGCCTGCTCGACAACGGCATCGGCTACGCGCGCCTGACGGTATTCGGTTCGAACACGGCAAGCGAGCTCACCCAAGCGCTCACCAAGCTCGAAGCGCAAGGCGCCAAGGCGTACATTCTCGATTTGCGCGACAACGGCGGCGGTTACCTCAACGCGGCGATCGACGTTAGCTCGAAATTCATTCCCTCCGGGCCGATCGTTTCGGTCGAATCGCGCGGCGGAAGCAACACGCAATACGATGCCGAGGACACGGCGATCGCGCCCAAACCGCTCGCCGTTCTCGTAAATCAGTACACGGCTTCCGCCTCGGAAATCACCTCGGGCGCCATCCAGGACGACGGCGTCGGCGAGCTGATCGGTGAGAAGACGTACGGCAAGGGCGTCGTGCAGACGATCCACCCACTGCCCGATGGATCGGCCGTCAAGATCACGAGCGCGCGCTATCTTACGCCGCGCGGCCGCGACATCAACCAAATCGGCATCGTGCCCGACATCGTGACGGTCGAGCCGAAGGGCGCGCAACTGGGGAACCCGGCGACGGACACGCAGCTTCAGTCGGCGATCACGTACCTCCAAGGAAAGCTCGCGCAGCTGGGAACGTAGCTGCGCGAGCGGTTACCGTCCCAGGGGCGTGAGCTGCGAGCCGGCAATCTTGCCATCGCTCCTCAAAGCGACGCTAAACACCTGCGGGACGCCGCCGAGGCGGATCCAGTAGCGATAGATCGTGGCCCCAGGTACCTGTCTCGATCCCTGGTAAATCCAGCCGGTAGGCGTTCCTTTGTCAGCCAGATCCGTCCGTATCAGGGCCAGGAACTCGGGTCGCAGCTGCCGCGCAAAAGCCGGATCGACTTGCGTGAGGTCGACGGTGCCGGTTTGCAGGCGCCGAAACCAGTCCTTGGCGCGGGCCGTCACCGCGCGGTCTTCCGCCGCCACAGGCGGCGGGGCGGCTGCCGCGAGTTGTGCCGCAACCCGCTGGTCGTAGGTTGCCAGGACTTGGCCGACCACTCGCTCCGCGCTTGCGTCGAAGTTGTAACCGTTGCTGAGCACGACCACAGCAAGATTGTCGTCAGGAAAGATCGCGTTGTAGCAATAGCCGCCGGCCCCCGGTGCGAGACCGTTGTGCCACACCTCACGATGACCTGCCAGCATCGCCGGCACGAAGCCCATCGCGTAGCTGAGCGTCTCCCCGCTAGCAAGCTTACCGGTCGTCCACAACTCCTTCATGGAAGCGGCGTCGAGCAGCTCGCGCTGCATGAGAGCGACATCCCAAGCCGCGACGTCCGGCGCAGTGGAAACGATCGCCCCCGCGCCGGCGAAGAGGTCGAGGCTGCGTGGTTGCTGCGGGCGAAACGGAGCCCGCCCCTCATAGGGCTTCGCTACCCCGGAGCGTTCTTGCGCCGCATAGCCGTAGCCCGTCGCGGTCATTTTCAACGGGCCGAAGACGTTGCGCTGAAGGAATGCGGCTTCGTCAAGCCCGCTTGCCTTCGCAATCACCGCCGAAAGCAGCGCGTAGTTTGCGTTGCTATACGCCGAGCGCGTCCCCGCAGGGAAATCCGGCTTGTCGCTCGCCAAGAACGACAGCACCGTGTCGAGTTTGATCGGCCCTTGCGACGGCCACGGATGCTCGCCGGAGAACGGGTAGTTGTGAAGGCCTGACGTCTGATCGAGCAACATCCGCAGCGTGATGGCTCGTGCATTGGGAAACGACGGCAGGTACTTCTCGAGCGGGTCGTCGAGCCCAAGCTTGCCGCGCTGCGCGAGCAGCAAGATCGATGCGGCCGTAAATCCCTTCGTCAGCGAACCGATCGCAAAGCGCGTCTGGGGCTCTACCGGAACGCTTCGCTCCACGTCGGCAAGTCCAAAGCCCTTGACGTAAACGAGCTTGCCGTCGCGCACCACGGCAAGCGCGAATCCGGGCGCATTCCTGGTCGCCAGCGCCTCCGCGCCGATGCGATCGAAAGCGGAGGCCGCCGGCTGGGCGGCCCCGCTCAAAGAGCTTCCCACGGCAAACGCGCAGCCCCCGAGGCCGAAGGCAACGGCGCGCCGCAACCAGGCGCGAACGATTCGAGTCGTCCTAACTGCCTTTTTTCTTGCGCGTCGTGGCCGTCTTCTTAGCGCTCGATTTCTTGGCGGCCGACTTTTTGGCGGTCGCAGACGTACGGGTCTTCGCCGCCTTGGCCGTTGCCGTCGACGCAGGTTTGAGCGCGGCCGCAGCGGTTTTACGCTTCGGCGCCGTCCGCGCAGCAACCGTAGGAGCCGGCGGGGCTGACTCGGCGGCCTTTCGCGCCGCGCGTCGTTTGGGCGATGCCGCAACGCTTGGCGCTGGAGGCGCTGGAGGTGGCTCGGCGGTGGTGACTGCGGGCGTGGTCGCGGCCGTCGGCGCGCGACGACCTGGCGCGCGGCGCTTTGGCGCCGGCTCTTCCTCGCGTGCCGGCGACGGCTCGACAGCGGGCGGCGGCCCAGCAGCCTGCGCCGGCGTTTCGAGGGCGGTAGCGGCGACGCGCGGCCGGCGCCCGCGGGTGGGCCGCGCCACGTGCACCGGTTCGGCGGGCGCCGACAGGCTGGGTGGAGGCGGCTCGACCGCGACAGGCGAGGGTTTAAGCTCGAGAGGCGCGATCGCCCGGCCTGGCGGCCGCCTGCCGGGCGGTCCGATCCGAGCCGCGCCGCCGTCCGGGGCGACACGGAACACCGTGCGTTCGGCGCCCGCTTCGCCGGCGGACGCTGTCGCGGCAATGGCTGCGGTTTCGAAGCCGCCGCGCCCACGGCGACGGCGCCGGCGGCGCTTGCGCCGGACTTCTTCACCGGGAGCGGCGTCGCCGGCTACGGCGGCACCTTCCGCCGGCGGCATCGGGCGAATTCGAGCCTGCGTGATGAGGGCCTCGGGGTGCTCGGCTTCCGCCTGAACCTCGAGACTGCCCGGCGGAATGCCCGCCAGCGCCGCAACGGCTGCGACATCGGCACCCGTACGCCGGCGCCGGCGCCGGCGACGGCGACGGCGACCTTCATCTCCCCCGTATGTCGCGTAGACGCGTTCCTCGCCGGGAGTCGCCTGGGCGAAATCCGGGACCGAACGCAGCGGAGTGACCGTGGCCAGAGGTGGTGCGGCGGCCGGGTGGGCGCGCTCGACGGCATCCTCGGCCTCAGCCTCGGCACTCGTGGAGATGCCCAGCGCCGGGCGGCCGCCGAGGCCACGAGCGGCCTCCTCGGCCAGCTCTCGAAGCTGCTCTTCCTGCTCGGCCGGGGTGAGTTCTTTGCGACGGACGCGGCCCCCGCGCCGGCGCCGCTTCTTGCCGTCGACCGCGGCTGCAGCCAGCGGCGTCCGCGGTTCGGCTAAGATCGTTCCATCCTCGTCGATGTCGAGGACTTTGATCTTGACGCTTTGACCGATCGCGCCCGCGGCGTTCTCAACCTCGACCAGCCGGTCGCCGACCACCGCCAACGCCGACGTTGCGACCGGGACGCGCACGTTGAGCAGGTCGACCTCGATCTCGTCACCGACCCGCACGTTTTGCGGCGGCGCGGTCACGTCCTTATCGTCATCGAGCAGCACGAGCCGCGTGCGCTCGGGGTGCAGCGCCAGGTCGACGCGCACTGCGATCTTGGTCTGCAGCTCTTCCTCGAGCGCGTGCAACTCGTCCTGATACCAGTAGTCGAGCTGCGCGCCGACGGTCGGCGCCAAGATCACTTCGACCGGGTGGTGCTTCCCTTTGCCGTTAAAGTGATCGTGATCGAAGCGGCGCACGTCGCGCAACGTTTCGATTGCGACGGTTTCGGGCGACATCACTCCACCCAGGCCGTTGCAGGTGGGACAAGGCGCGCGCAGTTGCGCGGACAGATCTTTGCCGACGCGTTTGCGCGTAAACTCTAAGAGGCCGAGCGCCGAGAACGACTGGATCGTGGTGCGCGTGCGGTCCTTGCGCAGGCCGCCTTCGAGCGTCGCGATCACTTTGTTGCGCGCGCCTTCGCTCGACATATCGATGAAGTCGCAGACGATGATCCCGCCGATGTCGCGCAAGCGCACTTGTCGCGCGATCTCGGCGGCCGCTTCGACGTTGGTCTTGACGATCGTGTCTTCCAAGTTGCGCCCGCCGGTGAACTTACCGCTGTTAACGTCGATCACGGTCAGCGCTTCGGTCGATTCGATTACGATCGAGCCGCCGGAGGGCAAATTCACTTTGGGCCGCAGCAGTTTTTGAACTTCTTCGTCGACTTTGAAATCTTTGAAGAGCGACCGGCCGCTGTTGTAGTGTCCGATGCGATCGACGTACTGCGGTCCGAGCAAACGCATGAAGTCGCGCACTTTTTCGTACTCTTCGGCGTCGTCGATCAACACGCGGTTGACCTCCGGCGTAATGAAATCGCGCGCCGCCTTATAGACGAGATTCATGTCCTTGTGGATGAGCGCCGGCGCAGCGGCACGCTTGTAGCTTTCGAGGATGCCGTGCCACATGCGGATCAGCACGCCCAGGTCGGCTATCAGTTCGGCTTGGCTGACGCCGGCGGCCGCCGTGCGCACGACCGTGGCCATGCCCTCGGGGCGAATCAGTTTCATGATCGCTTTGAGCCGGTTACGTTCCTCGGCGCTTTCGATCTTGCGCGAGACGCCGGAGTACTTGCCGGTCGGCATCAGGATTAAATAGCGTCCCGGGAGCGAGATGTTCGTCGAGATGCGCGCGCCCTTGAGACCGCGCGGTTCCTTGACGATCTGTACGAGCACGTCTTCGCCGCGCTCGACCTTCTCGCTGATCGAATACCCCGAGCGGCCCTGGGTGATCTCGACGTCGCCGATGTTCAGCGGCGTCTTGTTGATGTCGTCGACGTAGAGGAACGCGTTGCGTCCCAGTCCGATGTCGACGAAGCTCGCTCCCATTCCCGGGAGCACGTTCATGACTTTGCCCTTGTAGATGGAGCCGATGACCCGCTCTTCGCGTTCGAAATAGATTTCAGCGAGCTGGCCGTCCTCAAGGACCGCAACCCGGTTTTCCCACGGGTCGCTCGATATGAGGATATCAGTTGGCACTTATGGATTGCCTTTCGGTTGGGCGGGGCCCGAAGGCCCGCGCGTATTTTCAGTTATGCCGGCCTCTGCGGCGGCTTGCCCGGTTGCAGCGCTCGTCGACGGCGGCAGCCGCACGGTTGCGCGGGAGCGCCCTGGCGACGACGGCTCGAGCGAGGCTTCCATCCGATACGACTTGACTGCGGTCACGCCGGCGACCAAAAGCCGCGGCACGCACGCAAAAACTTTGAAATCGGATGGCTCTCCTTTCACGGCCGGCCGCGGGTGTCCTCTCGCCTCGCCCGGAGGCCGCCGGATAGCCTGCTTATTCCGGGAACGGAAAGGTCGGGACCCAGAAGCGGCGGTTGAGCTCGCCGCTCGGCAACTCGACTTCGTCGACGAAGCGCCCGCCGCACTTGGCAACGACCCGCAACGAGGCGGCGTTGGTCGTGCGCACCGTCAAGAGCGCTCGCGCGAAGCCGAGTTCGCCTAGGCGGCCGAGCGCGAAGCGCAGCATGCGCGTCGCGTGGCCGCGACCGCGCTCGCTTGGGCGCACGCGATAGCCCACGTTTCCCCCTTCGCGCTCGAGTCCGGCATCGAGCGCGAGCCGCAGGGCGAACTCGCCCAGCATCCGATCGCCGCGCATCAACACGTAGAACTCGCTTTGCACCAGACCCCGTTCGGGCCATGGGCCGTCCCACAGCCGGCTCCAGAAGGCGATGTAGCCGGCCGCGCCCTCCCAATCGAAGCCGAGCCGCTCGCGATACCGCTCGAACGGCTCGCCCGCGGCCTGGAGTTCCTCGATCATTTCACCCAACGCCGCAGCGTGCCGCGCTTGCAGCGGGACGACCTGCGGCGCCTCAGCGGACATAGCACCTGCCTCTGCGAGCCGCCATCAGAACACCAATTTGTCGCGCTGCAGGTGCACGTTCAGCAGCACGCCGATGGCGGCAAAATCGGTCAGGATGGCACTCCCGCCATACGACAGCAGCGGCAGCGGAATGCCCGTGATCGGCATGATGCCCACCGTCATCCCGATATTGACGGTGATATGAAAGGTCAGCATGGCGACGATGCCGACCGAGAGCAACAGGCCGAAGCGGTCGCGCGCGACGAACGCCGCGCGCACCGCGCCGAAAAGAATGATCGCATACAGTCCAAGAAGGGTCAGCGAACCGAGGAATCCCAGTTCCTCGCCGACGACCGTGAAGATGAAATCGCGCGAGTGTTCGGGCACGAAGTTCAATTGCGTTTGCGTGCCGTGGTACAAGCCTTTGCCGAAGAGCTCGCCGCTGCCGACCGCGATCTTGGATTGGTTCAAGCTCCATCCGGCGCCCTGCGGATCGGCGTCGGGATGCAAGAATGCCAGCAGCCGGCGGCGTTGAAAGGGCCGCAGCAGCAGGTTCGTGCCGATCGCGATCGCGCCGCAAGCCGCCGTCAGCCCGGCGAAAGCCGCAAAATAGCGCGTTTTGGCGACGCCGAAGAAGAGCTCGGCGCAGAGAATGGCGAGCACGACGAGCGTCGTGCCGAGATCCGGCTGCTTCAAGATCAGTACCGCCGGCACGGCGACCGCTGCGAGGACTTCCGCCATCTCTTTCCAGCGGACGTCGGTCTTTCGCGCCAGCAGCGCGGCGATGACGATCGCTAAGATCAACTTGGCCGGCTCCGAGGGCTGAAAGGTTCCAAGCGGTCCGAGCGTGATCCAGCGCTGCGCGCCTAGAGCGCTGTGTCCGCCTCGCATTACCAGACCCAGCAGCAAGAGGTTGAGCACGTAAAGCGACGTCGCCGAACGCTGCCAGCGGTGGTAGTCGATCGACGCAAACAGTATCATCACCGGTGTGCCGATGGCGACGTAGATGAGCTGTTTGCGCCATTCGCCCGAAGCGTCGGGATCGTGGAGGGTCGCCGACTGAATGACGACGACGCCGAGCGAGGCTAGCAACACGGTGGTCGCCGCCAGCACCCAATTGAACGACTGGTACCAGGGACGCTCCAAGATCCGCTACGCGGTGACCCATCCCTCGCGGGCGGCGTAGACGGCCGAGTCCCGTGCGCCCCGGATATCGCCTTCGATGACGCCGTCAACGAAGGCGGCGCCCTGAACGATCAGATCGCCTTCGACCGTCCCGTGCACGTAGGCGACCGCGCCCGCGTCGACGTGCACGTCGCCCTCGACGATCCCGTCGACCACCAGGTGCAAGCCGCCGGAAACGAAGACGTCGCCTTCGACGATGCCGCTGATGCACGTATCCTGCCCGACGCTGAGCTCGCCCGGGGCCACCCCGCCCATCTCGTTCGACGGCTCGCGAAGGGGGAACCGTTCCAGAAATTCCTTCTCGGACAATCGTTGCATGTGGGGACGATGCTTTCAGGGGTGTGAGGCGAGCGGTAACCCTTGCGCGGGTGGCCCGCTCGAAGCCGCCGCAAGAGCGAGGACTTGCCCCTTCTTGGCCGCCTTCCGGCGCCGCCGGCGACGCGAACTGGACCCGTTGGCGCCGGACCGCTCCGGCTCCGAGGGCGCCGGCTTCGCAACCGGCTCGGCCGTCGTTTCGACGGCACCCGCCGGTACGGCCTCCGGCGAGGCCGGGGAATCCATCTCGGGCAGGCTCGCGTCGGGCAACGCGAGCGCGGCTTCGTCGCGCAGCCGCAGGATGGGAACGCTAGCCAGCATGGCTACTTCGTGCTCGCGCTGTTCGAAGGTGACGTCGGCCAGCGCCGCATCGATCTCGACGTAGCGCGAAAGCACCGCCAGCAGGTCCGACTTGAGCGCTTCGACGACGTGCGGCGCGAGCGAAAGGTGGTCGGAAAGGAGAACCAGCCGCAGCCGCTCCTTAGCCGTTGCGCTCGAGCCTTCTTTACGGAAGAGCGATTTGAAGAAATCGAACATGACCATGTCTCAGGCGCGCCCTCCGGCGGAACGGCTGAACAAGGCCCCGAGCTTGGCCAGCAGCCGGGGCTCGGGGCGGGGAACCGGCAACGGGACGTCTTCACCCGCCAGACGTGCGGCGATGGCCCGGTAGGCGGCGCCCGTCTTCGAACTGGGATCGAGTGCCAAGGGCTCGCCACGGTTGGTCGAGACGATCACGGCCGGTTCGTCGGCGATCACGCCGAGCAAGGGAAGCCGCAGGATCGCATCGACGTCCTCGACCGAGAGCATCTTGCCTTTGTTCACCAGCGCCGGCCGCAACCGGTTGATGATGAGTTCGGGCCGCCAGTCGGCTGGCAGCAGGCCGACCACGCGGTCGGCGTCACGCACGGCCGCGACTTCGGGCGTGCACACGACGATCGCGTGCTGCGCGCCCGCGATCGCATTCTTGAACCCCATTTCGATGCCGGCCGGGCAGTCGATCAAGACGAATTCGAACTGCGCGCGCAGCCGATCGATCAGCGCGCGCATCGCATCGGTGTCAACGTCCTCTTTCTCGCGCGACTGAGCCGCCGCGAGCAAGTGCAGCCGCTCGTTGCGTTTGTCGCGAATCAACGCCGTTTCGAGCTCGACCTTCTTCTCGAGCACGTCGAGCAGATGGTAGCGAACCCGGTTCTCCAATCCGAGCACGATATCCAGATTGCGCAAGCCGACGTCCGCGTCGACTAGCACCACGTCCTTGCCGCGCGCGGCTAGCGCCGCGCCGACGTTGGCCGTCGTCGTCGTCTTCCCGACGCCGCCTTTGCCCGACGTAATCACGATCGCGCGCCCTGCAGCCCGAGCGATCGGCGGAACGAGCGGTTCGGGTTGCACTTCCCGCAACTCTTGCAAGGCCACTAACCTGCCTTCCACATGGCGAAGAAACGGTTGAGCAAACCAGGCGGTTCAAAACTCGTGAAAGGAACGATCTCACCATCGAGCCGGCGTGCGATCTTCTCGTACAGCACGGCCAGACGTTTGCTGGGATCGAGTGCCAGCGGTTCCCCACGATTGGTCGCGTCGATGATCTCTTCGTCGTCGGGCAGCATGCCGAGCAACTCGAGAGATAGTACTCCGCAGACGTCGTCGACCGAGAGCATGTCGCCGCTCTTGACCATCTCCGGCCGAATGCGGTTGACGATCAGCCGCAGGGGCAAGTTGCGCTGCACGAGCTTTCCGACGACGCGGTCCGCATCGCGAATCGCGCTCACCTCAGGCGTCGTTACGACGATCGCTTCGCGCGCGCCCGCGACGGCGCTTCGAAAACCGTGCTCGATCCCGGCCGGGCAGTCGATGAGCACGTAGTCGGCCGTAGCGGCGAGCTCCTCGATGATCTGCGCCATCTGTTCCTCGGAGACGGCGGTCTTCTCGCGCGTCTGCGCGGCCGGCAAGACGTTCAACGACTCGAAGCGCTTGTCGCGAATCAATGCCTGGCGAAGCTGGCAGCGTCCTTCGACGACCTCGACCAAATCGAAGACGATGCGCTTCTCTAGGCCAAGGACGAGGTCGAGCTTGCGCAGGCCGATGTCGGTGTCGACCAGCACGACGCGGTGTCCGCGCCGCGCCAGCGTCGCGCCCAGGTTGGCGGTGGTCGTCGTTTTGCCGACGCCGCCCTTGCCCGAAGTCACGACGATCCGCCGCGCGCTCACCGGTTCGCTCCGAGCTTGGCATAGGGCGCGATCGCGATACGATCGCCATCGACGAAGGCGACCTCCGGCTCTTTGTCCCGAACAGGTTGCCCTTCGGCGGCAATCAGCGTGCCGATGCGCAGTTGCGTCGGCGCGAGCTCGAGCGCAAAAACGCGAGCGCCGCTGTCGCCCTGGGCGCCGGCGTGTGCCGTACCGCGCAGCGCTCCGAAGACGACGACGTCGCCGCTTGCGACCAGCTCCGCACCCGGATTGACGTCCCCGATGACGACGATGTTGCCGAGCTGCTGCAGACTTTGGCCGCCGCGCAGCGTGCCGCGGTGGTACATGGTGTGTGGGCCCGAGGGAAGGGCCGCCGCCACCGGCGAGGCGGTCGCGGGACCCGCGCCCGGCCCGAAGACGGGCTTGGGAACGGATGGCTCGCCCCGCGCGCGCCGGCGCGCGATGTCGGCTCGCGCTCCGGCAAAGTCCGCGTCGAGCGAAAGCGCCGCGTCGGTCAGCGAACCGGCCTTGGCCGCTCGCTTGCGCTCGAAGCTGGCAACGCGCGGCCGTGGGGCCGGACCGAGGTACTCAAGCGACTGCCGCGCCGCGAAGTCGACGAACGCCTCGGAACCGTAGAGGCCGCGCAACTCGATGCCGTGCTCCCAAATCGCTGCGGCGAAGGCTAGAAAGCTCGCGGCCTCCGGCGGATCACCTTCGAAAACGACGGTCGCTCGGCTGCCTCGATAGAAGTCGGGACGCTCGCCCAAGCGCTCGCGCATGTCGGACCAGGCGTCGCTAAACGAGCCTTCTCCGAACACGAATTCGAGCCCGGCGGCCGTTCCGCGAAGCAACGCTAGCACGTTACCGCGCGAAGACGCGGTCGTTCTTGAGCCATTGAGCGCCCTGGTTGCCGCGTCGGCCGGCGCCGACCTTCCGGCATCCACATCCGGCTCACAGTATTCTGCGCTTACTCACAGCAATTCACCGGGAATCGACAGGCCGCCCGGCACGCGGCACGGGCGCGAGCGCGGGAATGTCCCGCGGGCGGCGCGTCGAACGAATCGCCACGAACGTCCGTAGAGGTGCGCTATCGTGCTCGTCCGCCGTCTTGTTCATGCAACCTCGATGCTCGCGATCCTGTGCGCGAGCATCTCGCCCGTTCCGGCCGGAGCGGTTTCGACGGAAAAAGAAATCCTCCAAGGCCGGGAAATCGACAAGCAAGTCCTATCGCAGTACAACGTTGTCGCGGATCCGCTGCTCAACGAGTGGGTCAACGGCGTCGCCAATAAACTGTGGGGCCAGGTCGCGCGCAAGGACGTCCCCTACAACATCAAGATTCTCGACTCGCAGGTCGTCAACTCGTTCACCGTCGGCGGAGGCTACGTCTACGTCGACGAGGGCCTGCTCGATTTCGTGCAGTCGGATGACGAGTTGGCCGGCGTGATCGGGCACGAGACGGGCCACAACGAGCGGCGCCATACGGTGACGCTGCCCGCCAAGGCGCAAGCGCTCGATCTGCTCTTCGGCATCGCTTCGATCTTCTCACCGTTCATCTATAACTTCGGCTCGCTTGCCGAGGCGGGCATTATCGCCAAGCAGTCGCGCGCGGACGAGCTGCAAGCCGATCAATACGGCCTTCTGCTCATGTCGCGTGCCGGCTTCGACCCCGATGCGATGGTTTCGTTCATGAACCACATGGGTGCCGCGCACGACGAGCACGATAGCTTGGTGAACAAGTACCTCGAAGACCATCCGGGCTTTCCGGACCGCGTTTCGCATCTCGTCGGCTACGACGAACTCGATCCGCAGAAGCGCACGACCGATCAAATCTTGGTGCAGGGCCTGCACGACGAGCAAACCGGGCGATACAACATCGCGACTATGAAGTTCGCGCAAGTGCTCAAGGCGGACCCCGGCAACCCAGTCGCCTTACTGCACATGGGGCGAACGCAGATAGCCCTGGGTCAGACCTCGAAGAGCGAACAGACGCTCGCCGAGGCAGCCCAAAACGGTACGCCCGAAACGCGCACCGCGGCGCTCTCCAACATCAAAGAGCTGCGCGAGAGCGAAGCGAAGTTCACGCTGACGCATCCGAATCTCGCGCCCCTGCGCCAGCAGCTGGCTGACGCGCAAAGCCGCGACGTGGCAGCCGACGCGACGATCGCGACCCGGCGCGACGCCGGCCGCGACCAGGTGAAGGCAATCGACGCGCGCATTCAGGACATCTCCTACGGCGTACCCGATTTCAGCCGCGTCGCGATTCGGCACGGCGGCCGGCTCGAGGCGGTTATCAAGAACCTCGAAGCGATGGGGCGCGAGATCGACGCTTCCTTCGAGAAGTCTCGACTTGCAATCGCGCAGGTCGGCACGATGGAGAAGAACCGCGAAAGCGGCTTAGTGCGCGAGAACTCCGACATCCTCAAGGAACTGAGCGCGCCGCTCGCGCTCGACCCGGTCCCGGCGCAGTCGCTCTCGATCTTGCCGAGCTATCCGCGCATGTTCGACGATTTGCAGCTGGCCGATAGCGATATCGTGCGCTCTCTCGACGCGGCGCGCTCGTCGCTCGCCGTCCTCGACGTTTCGCTCGGCGATCTGGACAACTTCATCAAGCGGCTCGGGCGCTCTTCGTTCGACTTCAGCGGCGATATTTCGGTGAGCGACTACAACTCGCTCATTCCGATGATGCAGAAGGCCAGCGACGGCCTGGCCAAGGCTGCCATCGCCGGATCTCAGGCCGAACAGCTCTTCAACATGGCGCGCTCGCGCCAGTTGCAGACGAGGATCACGATGCTCGGAGTCGGTTACCCGCAGGATCGCTTCTCAACGCTTCAAGCGGCGCTCGACCAGAAGGTCCACAACTCCGGGCTCGCCTACGACGCAATGCTCCACAGCGGTTTGACGCCCGGCGAGGTTGCGACCGCCTCGATCGTCGCGGCCGACACGAACACCACGCCGCAAGCGGTCGTCGATGAGGCCAAGGCCTCCGGCAAGCAGCTGGTCGACGTGGCGAACGCGCGCGGCATGCACGGTCAGACGCTAGAGATCTTCCTCGGCCTCATCTATCTCGACTATACCGACGATCCGGCGAAAGAGGCTCACGGCCACACGTCGTAAGGATGATCAGAACAGTGTCGATCGGCGCGGCAGATCTACTGACCCTGGCCCGCAAGAGCGTTCGCGCAACGGCGCTCCATACCGAAGCACGCAAGCCTTTTCGCTTTCTGTTGTGCGGCGATCCGGGGCTGGTTGCCGAACTGCGGGCGCTCTTCTTGCACAGCGAACCGGATGCGAACGTTCCTAGCGACGCACCATCGACGATCGAGACGATCGATCCGCTCCGCCGTCCGACGGTTCCCGCGCCCGACGCTCGTTGCGTCATCTTTCTCGGGCGCCCCGGCGATCTCGCCGGAGCCCGTATGGATCTGCTCGAGCGGCTGCGCCTTCCCATCTTCGCGTTGACGGTCGATCCCGCTGCGGCGCCCGCCTTCCCGCCTTCCGCGCCGCTGCGCGGCGCCGTCGCCGAGTACGCCGTGCCGCGCATCGATCGAGAATCGTTGCGCGTCAAGTTCTTTGCGCATCTGATCGAGCGCTGTAAAGGCATCGAGGTGGCCGTCGGCCGCCGCCTGCCGGTGTTGCGCGAATCGGTCGCCGGAAAATTGACGCGCGACGCGGCCTCGTCGGCGCTCAAGGTGGCCGCCGCGAGCGCCATGGTCGACAACGTGCCCATGCTCGGCATCGTGCTGGGAGCGATGGCGTCGGCCGGAGACATCGTCGCGATCACCGGAATCCAGATCGTGCTGATGTTGCAGATCGGCGCGGCCTACGGCAAGGATCCCGACGTCGCGCGCGTCTGGGAGTTGCTGCCGGTCGTCGGCGGCGGCCTCGGCTGGCGCGCGCTCGCGCGCGAAGTTTCCGGTTTCATTCCGGTAGCCGGCGTCGCGATCAAAGGCGCCATCGCCTATGCCGGCACGATCGTCGTCGGCGAAGGAGTCACGGTCTACTACGAGCACGGCAGTCACATGACCGCCGCGCAAGCAGCCCAGCTGTACGACGAAAAGAAGCGCCACGCCATGCAGTTCGCACGCGACCTCTACACGAGAATGAGCAAAAAGAACCCGTGAAGTTCTGATTTGCTCAGGCCTAGGCGCGGCAACGACGGCCTGAGGAAAATCAGGACTTCACGAACCGTCAAGTGCGGTTTCGGCGAGGTGCACCAGCAAATCGTCGTCGCTCAGGTGCTCGAACGAGGCGGTGAGTTTGGGGCGGACGCTAGCGGCGATTTGGGCGGATAGATCGCGGCGCGCGCGGGCGGTGAGCGCGCTGCGGCGCGCAGCGTAGCTCCGGACGAGCTCGCGCTCGGACGCCGTCAACTCCGCAACGAGCGGCTCGTCCGCACGCCCCGCCCGGCGTCGAATACGCGGGGCCCGTTCGTAGCGCCCCTCGCGCACGACGAGCGTTCCGGCCGCCATGTCTCCCAGGCGCCGGTTGCGCGGCGAGAGGAGCGTGCACAGCGCCGAGACGGCGTAGTAGCCGAGCGCGACCTCGACGATGCGGATGAGGTTGCGGACGACCGCGCTCATGAAGTCCAGCGGAAAGCCGCCATCGCGCACGACGCGAATCCCGAGTAGTCGCTTGCCGGGCGTCTGCCCTTCCCAAAGCCACTCGAACAGAGCGAAGTAGCCGAAGAAGAGCATGAAAAAGAAAACGACTCCAAGACCGATCAGCGAAGCGGCCACGATCTCGGCGAGCTTTTCGGCCCAAGCCGGATGAATTGCGCCGGTTGGCCGCGCTGGCGATGCTCCCCACCAAACGAGGAGCAGGACCACGGGTACGGCAAGCGTGACTTGAATTGCGTTGTCGAGGACGACTGCGATAAAACGGCTTCCCAATCCCGCCAGCTCGTAGCGAAAGGCGACGCTCTCGCCTGTGGCCACTTCGACGCTGCGCTCCATCGTAAGCCGCAGCCTGCGGGAAGGCTCGGTTTGGGTCCTGCGTAAATGCGCCAGAGTGCGCGAGAGAACGTTCGTGTCCCGGCGCGAAGAGGGTTGGGAACGGCTCGAGGGCCTGCTCTCCGAGGCCGATAAGCGCGGGTTGCGACGCTTCAAAGCCGAGCAACTGCAGCAGCTGGCGCTGCTGTACCGGGCGACGACATCCGACCTCGCAGCCGCCCAGAGCCGCGACTATAGCGCCGACCTGCGCGCTTACCTGAACCGCCTCACCGCCCGCGCCCACGCGTACGTCTACGCCTCATCGGCCCGCGGCGGCTGGGCGCTCGTCGCCCAATTTTTCGCGCAGAGCTTTCCAGCCGAGGTACGCCGCTCGGGGGCGACGATCGGCGCGGTGAGCGGCCTCTTCGTGCTAGCGTGGATCGTCTCGTATGCCTTGGTTGCGAGCCGCCCGCTGAACGTCTATGCCCTTCTGCCGGCGCAAGAGATTCCGGTCGTCCGAAACAGCTTGCACGATTCAAACTTCGCCTTCAACCGCACGTTCGCACCCGCCGTGTCCAGCTTCATCATCGCCAACAACATCAAGGTCGCCGCCATCGCCTTTGCGGGCGGGATGACGCTCGGCATCGCGACGCTGTGGATCGTGCTCAACAACGGTCTCATGATCGGCGGCCTCGGCGCGATGTTCGCCGCGCGCGGGTTCGGAGCGGACTTCTGGGCGACGATTGCGCCGCACGGCGTCCTCGAGCTCAGCGCGATCCAGATTTCCGCCGCGGCGGGGCTGCTGCTTGCGAAAGGCGTCGTTGCTCCCGGGCGCCTGCGGCGCATCGACGCGCTCAAAGCCAATGCCCGGCGCGCGGCGGTTCTGATGGTCGGCGTTACCGGAATGCTCGTCATCGCCGGAATCATCGAAGGCTTCCTCACGCCGCAGCGCACCTCGATCCCGTTCCGCTTTGCGGTCGGCGCCCTAACGGCGCTGCTCCTGATCGCGTACTTCACCTTCGCCGGTCGCGCGCCCGAGGCCGCTAACGTAACGCGCTAGCCGCCCGTAAGCGCGGCTAGAGGTCGACCACGATCGGGGCGTTCGTAGGCCGGTACTCGAGCGTGCAAATCGAGGCGTTTACGAATTGCGTGCGCAATCCATCGAGCCGCGCCGTTCCGTACGCTTCGTGAATGTGCCCGAAGAGGTGAACGCGCGGTGCGAGTTGCTCGACGCGCTCGCGCAGATCGCGATCGCCGGCTCGCTCGCCCCTAACCGTTCGGTCCAGGATGCCTTCGGGGGGTCCGTGGGTGATCAGCACGTCGACGTCCGCCGGTATGAGCGACCACTTATGGCGCAACGGCTCGCCCCGGTCGAGGTTGAAAGCCCAGTCGAAGAAGCGCGGCTGCCAGGGCGTCCCGTAGAAACGGACGCCGCCGACGACGAGTGCTCGATCCTGCAGGTATTCGGCGTGGGTGATGAGCTCGCGCGCGAGCGAGGGATTTCGTTCGAAGAGGAAATCGTGGTTGCCGGCGACGACGACTTTGCGCGCGTGCGGAAGCGTCCCGAGCCAGCGGTCAAAGTCGGCGATCTGTTCGGGCGTGCCGTGTTTGCTGACGTCTCCCGCATGCACCAGCACGTCGCCTTCCGGAACGTGGAGAGCGGCGTGCAGACCGTGCGTGTCCGAGAGGCACACGAGACGCATTCTAAAGCAGCCCGCGCGCTTTGACGTCGAGGTATGCGTCGAGCAGCGCGACAGTCAGTTCGGGTGCCGGCACGTCGACGACGATGATTCCGAGGGAGCGCAGGGTTGCGATAGAGCGTCCGCGCTCGTCGTCGAGGGTCATCGCTACGCTCGTGCGATAGGCCTCGCGCGCCGTCGCCGGCGCAACCGCGAGCGCTCGGGCGATCGCGGCGTCATTCATCAGCACGCACATGACGACGTGGCGTGGGACGAGCAGCGCCAGGCTCGAGAGCACGGCGGCCGACGTCACCGGGTCGAACATGTCGCTAAAGAAGACGAACAGGCTGCGCTTGGCGTAGCGGCGCGCTAGCGTTGCAAAGGCGCTCTCGTAGTCCGGCTCCTCGAGTTTCGGATGCAGGTCGTAGGCACTGCGCGCAAGAGCGTCCACGTGAGCCCGGCCGCGGCGGGGAGCGATCGACAAAACCGTCTTGGCTCCAAAGGCATGCAAGCCGACGTTGTCCCCCGCAGCCTGTGCGATCCGCGCAACCGAAAGCGCCGCCGTCAAAGCATAGTCGAACTTGCTTTGCAAGCCGATGCGCGGCGTCATCAAACGTCCGCAGTCGAGGGTCACGATGACCTGCTGACTGCGCTCGATCTCATGTTGTGCGACCATCAAGCGCCCGCGCCGAGCGCTCGCCTTCCAATCGACGTCTCGAAAAGCATCGCCCGGACCGTAGTCGCGCAGGCTCTCGAACTCACTACCCACCCCGCGCAGGCGCAGCCTGCGCAGTCCGTCATCGAGGAGCGTGCTGCGCCGCGCGAGCCGGCCATATCCCTCGACCGCCGATAGGTCGGGAAAGACCCGCACGATTTCCTCGGAGTCGACCGCGTAGCGCCTGCGCAGCAAACCGATGCCGTTCTCGACCCAGTAGAACAGGGTTCCGAAGCGCGCTTCGCCGCGCTCCCGTGCGAGAAAACCGGACTCGAGCGTTGCTGCAGAGCGTGCCGCCACTCGCCCCTCGACGACGTCGCGGTCGAACACGATGCGTGCGACCGGAGTTTCGATGAGTCCCAGGCGGATGGCGAGGTCGGCTCGGTTCTCGACGCGATAGCGCACCTTCGATGGCCGCCGGAGGGCAGCGTGTCCGACCGGTTCGCGTGCGACCCGCAGCGTGCGGCGCGACGGGCCGAGCGCCGCGTCGGCCGCGACGAGCGCGACGCAAGCCGCGAGCGCTGCGACGAACGGTACGAACAGGCGCGCCACGAAGCCGCAAAGCGCCAGCAGCAAGCACAAAAACAGCAGCATCCAAACGCCGCGGCTCGAGAGCCAGATCGGCGGTACGACCGCGCGCACGCCGCCGCTAGCCAGAGCGTTTGCCCGTTTCCTTCGGCACGTCCACGGCTGACAGGATGCGCGTCACGACCGTTTCCGCGTCGATTCCCTCGACGTGCGACTCCGGTCGAACGATCAGGCGGTGCGGAAGCACGAGCGGCGCGACCGCCTTGACGTCGTCCGGCGTGACGAAATCGCGGCCGTCGATTGCGGCCGCCGCCTGAGAGGCCACCAGCAACGCGATGCCGGCTCGCGGACTCGCTCCTAGCGCGAGATCGTTCGCCGAACGCGTCCGTGCCACGATGTGATACAGGTAACCTTGCACCGCCTCGGAGAGGAAGATCGATCGTACCTCGCGCTGCGCTGCCAGCACGTCGTCGATGCCTGCAACCTGCGCTACGCCGGCCGCTGCCAGGTCGTGCGCATCAAAGCCTTCGACGCTGCGCGCGAGCAGCGTGCGCTCCTGCGCTTGGGTCGGATATGCCGTGCGTGCCCGCACGAAAAAGCGGTCCAGCTGCGCTTCGGGGAGCGGATAGGTTCCCTCGAACTCGATCGGATTTTGCGTCGCGCATACGAGGAACAACCCCTCGAGCTTTTCGGAGTTGCCGTCGATTGTGACCTGGCGTTCCTCCATCGCCTCGAGCAACGCCGACTGCGTCTTGGGCGGAGTTCGGTTGATCTCGTCGGCCAAGAGCAGATTCGTAAAGATCGGCCCCTTGCGCAAGGTGAACTCGGCCGTCTGCGGATTGAAGACCGTGGTGCCGACGACGTCGGCCGGCATCAAGTCCGGCGTGAATTGGATGCGCCGAAAGGGCACGCCAACAAGCGCCGCCAGAAGGCGAACGAAGAGCGTTTTGGCGGTGCCGGGAACGCCTTCAACCAAGATGTGTCCGCCGCCCAGCAGGGCGAGAAGAAACCCGAACGCGGTGCGTTCGTTGCCGACGATCACCGCTTCGATGCCGGCTTGCAGCCGGCGGCCCAGATCAGTTGCCCCGGCGGCCATGCCGTAACTCCTTTCGCAGGAGCTGCGCTAAACCGATCGTGCGAACCATGTCTGGGTCATCCCGAACCGGTGCCTGCGCGGCGGCATTCATCGCTAGGTACGCTTCGCGCAGATCGCTGCGATTCAGCCGAGCCGCAACTTCCGCCGGCGATGCCTCGTCGCTCGAACCAACGGCGCGCGCCACGGCACGCGCCGTCGAGCGCACCGCGTCGTGCACGGCGGCGCCGGTGGCTTTTCCACGCTCGAGCAGGGCGGCGACCGAATCGATGTACTCGGCCGAGGTTGGAGCGCGTAGTTCGACCGGGACGAGCGGAGGGCCGAGGCGGACGCACGCACCGCCGAGCGCTAGTAAGAACACGAAGAGCGCAACGACGATTGCAACCAGAAAAGGGCGTGGCACGATCGACCACCAGCGTTCCGCCGCCAGGCTGCCGTGAACGGCTTCGTCGAAGGCGACGAGGCCGCGCGAGCGAGCGGGTCGCGCGAGCGCGAACGCCAGGCGAGGCGCGTCGCCCCTGCCGATTTGCGCGTTCACGAAGATCCCTTCATCGATGACGGCGGTCACTTGCCCCGAGCCGTACGCGTAACGAACGACGAGTGCGCCGGCCCGGTCACGCACGAGAACGGCGAGCCCCGGGCGAGGCTTCCAACGTAGCGGTGAACTGCTTTCGACCGGCGCAACGCCGACAATCCTCGAATCGAGTGCCCTCGCTCTTGCCGAGTGCGCCTTGGCCGTGCCCGGCAGCTTGAGAATTCCGCGGCGTGCGGCGGCGGCGTCGTGTCCGAGATAAACCAGCCTCCCGCCGTCGCGCACCCACGTTTCGAGCGCGCGCGCATCGGCTTCGCTTGAGGCAGCCGGGGGCCCGAACGGCAAGGGCTCCGCGTACACGAGCGTGTCGATCGTGCCGTCGAGAAAAGCGGCGCGCCGCTCGAAGCGGTCGACCCGCACCCCCTCGCGCCCGAGCAACTCGTACCACGCGCGATAGCCGCCCGCGGCAGCGTCGAGACTCGAGTACGTCTCGAAGGCCGGGGCGCCGCCTTGGGCGCGATCCTGGCCGAGCACGCCGATCGTTACCAGGATTGCAACCGCGATCGCGAGCGCAGCGATCTCCACCGGCGGCAGATGCTGCTTTCTCAAGCGAGCAACGGCTCCAAGCTCCGATAGGCGCGCGTCGCGGCCTCAAAGTCGGCGGCGTGAGCCGGCTCGGCCGCGTAGATCGCATGGACGAAGCGATCGGTTAGCGCTTCGAACGGCTCGGCGGCGGGCGCTCGAAGGGCGCGAACGAGGCGACAATATTCGCCGGGCGCTCGCGCCGCGTCGAACGGCACGAGGCCGTGCGCGTCCAGCACGGCGAGCGCGGCGCCAAACAGCGCCGCAATCGCACGGCCGTAGTCCATTCGCGCGGCGGCCTCGGCCGCGCGCCGCTGCCACTGGGCGGCGCTAAGCAGGGCGTCAATCGGCGAGCCGTGCGACGCGCCGCGCGTTTGCGCCGGGCGTGCAAAAGCGAGCGCAAGCCGGAAGACGCCATACCCGAGTGCGGCCAGTGCGCCCGCCACCAGTGCGAAGGAAATGATAACGCCGAGCGGCCCGCCCGCCCGGAGCGCGCCGGCCATGGGCTCTCGAAGCGGGCGCAGCAGATCGCGCGCATGCTCGACGATCCAGCTCAAAATCAGCGCCGAGAGCGACGGCTTGTCGGCGGCGAGGGGCGCAGCGTGAATGAAGCGGTAGGCCGGTTGCGCTAGCACCGCACGCATCACCGCATCGGGATCGCCGTGCGGCCAATTCACGTTGAAGTGAAGGTTGCCGGCTCCATCGTACCCGCCGCGAGTTGCAGATCGAACCCTTCCCCGCGCACCCGAAGATCAAAGTAGAAGATGCCGACGAATGCCGTTACGAATGCGGCGGTGGCGAGCGACAAGAGCGTTGAGAAGATCGCGTCAACGACCGGGCTGTGCAGCAAACTAAAGAGAACGACTGCTCCCATCGCTGCGACGACGGTGATCGCGATAACCACGGCTATGTAGGCCAGCCCGACAACGAGCGAACGCCGCAAACCGGCGCCGCGGAAAACGCGCTCGACGCCGCGCCCAAAAGCGCCCAGGAACGATGCGTCTTCCAGCACGCAGGTGAACGTCGAGACTTCGTACGCGAGCACCGCGACGAGCGCGAAGAGGAACGCGAATACGACGAGCGCGATCAGAACTGCGACGCTGAGTGCGACTCCGAGCGCGTGCATCGTCGCCGTGACCGCGCTCAAGGCGAGAACGATGACGACGCCCGCGAAAACAAAGACGACGTAGAGCACGCTAGCGCATAGAACGTACAGCACGTTGAGCGCGATGAGCGGCAACCAGCGGCGCAGCGCCGTGCGATAGGCTTGGCCGAAATCAGCCGCCCCGCGCAGGTATGCGCTCGAGGTCGCGACGATCAACGCCGCCTTCGGCAGCGGATAGATGAAGAAAAATGCGGCCCACAAGAGGCCGAGTGCCGGCGTAAGCACCGGGTAATTGGAAAGAAGGCTGGAGAGCGATGCCGGGCTCGCCGCTTTGCCTCCGGCCGCTTGCGCTCGAAGCAACTCGCTTAATGCGGTCAAGCTGCGAGTCTGATCGCCCGAGCCGAGATATTGAAGAATCGCCATCGGCACCGCGAAAGCAGCATAGATCAGCGCGAAGGTCGTGACGTACTTGACGCTGAGGTTGACGGCCCGGTCCAGAATCTCCCCGAGCCCGAGCGGACGGAGCGTCGACGATGGGCTCGGCGTCGGATTCACGAAACGTCTCCTTCGACCGGAACGGCCTACGCCAACCGTTTTCGGCAGCCGGCGAACCGAACCCCATGCGTTGGCCGTTGCATTCGAAACCACCGCACCTCTTACTTGCACGACGGGCACGAGGCGCGACCAAGGTGGGTTCGTTTGGGATAGCGCAGTAGTTCGGAGATGGATCGGCGCAGCCCGCTCGGAACGATCGCGTGCATCTGGCGCTATCCGGTCAAGAGCTTGCGCGCCGAACGGCTCGAAACGGTTCGCGTCGAGCGCGACGGGCTCGAGGGCGACCGGCGGCGCGCGCTGTTCGTGACGAAAGCGGACCACGCGCGCAGCGGGAAGGCGTTTCGCGGCAAAGAGCATCCACTGCTGCATACGCTCGCAACGGTCGAAGCAGTGCGCGCTCTCGAGAAGACTCACGAGCTTGGGTTTGAAGAGCGTGGGGACGAGGGCCGCTACTTCGACGACCTTCCCGTCTCGCTCGTTCTCGATCGATGGGTGGGCGAGTTGGAACGGCTGGTGGGCATGGACCTCGACCCGTTGCGTTTCCGTCCGAACTTCTTCGTGCGCGGCACGCCGGACTTCGCCGAAAACGAGGCGGCCTTGGTCGGCGCGCGACTCGAGATCGGTGACGTGCAGCTTCGCGTCGTGTCGCCGATCGAGCGTTGCGTGGTGCCGTCATACGATGTCGTTACCGGCGAAGCGACCCCGCGCGTCTTGCGCGAGATCGTGCAAAACCGGCAAAACGAGATGGGCATCTACTGCACCGTCATCGTGCCCGGAACCGTCGCCGTCGGCGCAACCGTCGGCATCTTCTGGTAGAAGCGAAGACGCGCGGTCGCGAATTCGCTAGGCGATCGACGCGGCGGCGCGCAACGCGCGCCGTCGAATGGCTTCCTCTTGCGCGTGGTGGCCGTCACGTACCACATAACCGCCGGCGACGATGACGTCACGCACGCGCCACGCGCCGCTCTTGAATACATAGCGATTCATCGAGGGGCCGTTCTGTTCGTCGCCTTCTTCGAGGACGACGAAATCCGCGCGCGAGCCCGGCGCGAACGCTCCGACCGGTTGCGCTAAGGCCTGGCGGCCACCCTTCGCACAACGCTCGAACAAGCCGCCGGCAAGCGAGCGGCCGGGGCTGCGCAGCACGCCGCGCCGCTGCAACGTAAGGCGCTGGCCGTATTCCAACCAGCGCAACTCCTCGGCAACGTCGAGGCTGACGTTGCTATCAGATCCGATCGCGATTCGCCCGCCGCCAGCAACAAAATCACTGGCCGCAAAGATTCCGTCGCCCAGGTTCGCCTCGGTCGTCGGGCAGAGAACGACTACGCAGCCCGCGGCGGCGACGAGCGAGCGTTCGGCCGGGGTCGCATGAGTCGCGTGGACCAGCGACCAGCGCTCGTCGAGCGTGACGCTCTTTGAGAGCACCTCGAGCGGCGTCGTTCCGTAGTAGGCGCGACAGGCTTGCACCTCGCGCATCTGCTCGCTGACGTGGATGTGAACCGGGGCGCCCGCATCGACGGCCGCCAGCAGCCGCGGCAGGTCTTCGGCCGCGACGGCGCGCAGCGAGTGCGGCGCGGCGCCCAGGCGCACGAGCGGCATACCGCTCACCATCCGGGCTAGCTCGCGCCAGAGTTGCGTGAAGCCATCGAGATCGTTGACGAAGCGTGCCTGTCCGCCGGCCGGCGGCGTCGTTCCAAAATCGCCGTACCGATAGAAGACCGGCAGGAGCGTCAGCCCGATTCCGGCCGCTCGCGCGCCCGCCAGCACGCGTTCGGACATCTCTGTACGGTGCGCGTACGGAACGCCGCCGGGCCCGTGGTGCAGGTAGTGAAACTCGGCGACGCTCGTGTAGCCGGCCTTGAGCATCTCGACGTACGCATCCGCCGCGAGCGCTTCGAAAAGATCGGGATCGAGGTGCTCCAAGAACGCATACATCGCCCGGCGCCAGCCCCAAAACGAATCGTCGGCGGCGGTGGCCTCGGTGCGGCCGGCGAGCGTGCGCTGGAAGACGTGTGAGTGCGCGTTCGGCATTCCCGGAACGGCCGCTCCGGCGAGCAGCGTCGCGCCGTCGCGTGGCGAATTCGGGGCCACGCGGGCGATCGTTCCCGCCTCGTCGACCTCGAAGCGCACGTCGCGCGACCAGCCTTCCGGCAGCAGCGCAAAAGGAGCGAAAAAACAATTCAAGCGGTCTGGACCGGAGCGTTTCTGGCCACCATGGACGGCGCCGAATACGGGGCGATCGAAGACGGGGCGATTGCCGTGCGGGACGATACGATCGTTTGGCTCGGACCGCGCACCGCGCTTCCTCCTTCGCTTGCGGCCGGTTCCGTCGTGCACGACGTTGCCGGCCGGTGTATCACGCCGGGTTTGATCGACGCGCACACGCACGTCGTCTACGCCGGCGATCGCGCGCACGAGTTCGAAATGCGCTTAAACGGCGCCGGTTACGCCGCGATTGCGCAGGCGGGGGGCGGCATCCTCTCCACCGTGCGCGCGACCCGGGCGGCAAACGACGACGCCCTGACGGACGCAAGCGACAAACGCGTCGCGGCTATGTGCCGCGACGGCGTGACGACCCTGGAGGTTAAGTCGGGCTACGGCCTCGACAAGGAAACCGAGCTGCGCCTGCTGCGAGTCGGCCGTGCGCTTTGCGCGCGTCATCCGCTGAACGTGCGCACGACGTACTTGGGTCTCCACGCGCTCGCCCCCGAGTGGCAGGGCGATGCCGACGCGTACGTCGAGTTCGTGTGCAGCGACGTGCTGCCGGCGGTCGTCCGCGAAGGCCTGGCCGACGCGGTCGACGCATTCTGCGAAACGATTGCCTTTTCATCAGCGCAAACCGCCCGCTTCTTCGACGCCGCGCAGGCGCTCGGCTTGCCCGTCAAGATTCACGCCGACCAGTTGAGCGCGGGCGGCGGAGCTGCACTCGCCGCCCGCTACCGCGCGCTTTCGGCCGATCATCTGGAACATGCGCGCGAAAGCGACCTGCCCGAGCTCGCCGCCGCAGGCACAGTCGCCGTCCTGCTCCCGGGTGCGTATTACTTCTTGCGCGACTCAACGCCGCCGCCGATCGAACGGCTGCGGGAGCTGGGCGTGCCGATCGCGCTTGCGACCGATTGCAATCCCGGCACGTCGCCGCTCGTCTCGCCCCTGCTCGCGATGAATTTGGCCTGCACGCTGTGGCGGATGACGCCGGCGCAAGCGCTGCGCGGCTTTACCGCGAGCGCCGCCCGGGCCCTCGGCCTCGAGGGCGCGCTAGGGACGCTAGCGCCGCGTCGAAAAGCAGATTTCGTGGTGTGGGACGTGGCTCACCCGGCGCACCTGGCGTACGCCATCGGCGTCAATCCGGGTGCAACCGTCGTGAAGAACGGCCACGTCGTCACCGGAGGGACATGATGGCGACCGCAATGCGAGCGGCGATTCGCGCACCGCGCGGAACGGACCGTTCCGCCAAGAGCTGGCTAACCGAAGCGCCGCTGCGCATGCTGATGAATAACCTCGATCCCGAGGTGGCCGAACGGCCGGATGATTTGGTCGTCTACGGCGGCAACGGGAAAGCCGCACGCAACTGGGAGTGTTACGAGAGGATCGTCAAGACGCTGCGGCGGCTCGAAGACGACGAGACGCTGCTCGTGCAGAGCGGCAAACCCGTCGGCGTTTTCAAGACGCACCCCGATGCGCCGCGCGTCCTGATTGCGAACTCGAACATCGTTCCGCACTGGGCCACGCTCGAGTACTTTCACGAGCTCGACCGTAAGGGGCTGATGATGTACGGTCAGATGACGGCGGGATCGTGGATCTACATCGGTTCGCAGGGAATCGTGCAAGGCACCTACGAGACCTTCGTCGAGATGGGTCGCCGGCACTACGGCGGCGGGCTTGGCGGTAAATGGGTTTTGACCGCGGGCCTGGGCGGCATGGGCGGCGCGCAGCCGCTCGCCGCCAGCATGGCCGGCGCATCGATCCTTTGCGTCGAGTGCGATCCGGCGCGCATCGCGCGGCGCATCGCAACGCGCTACCTCGATCGTCAGACCGAGAGCCTCGACGAAGCGCTGGCGCTCGTACGCGAAGCCTGCGAACGGAACGCTGCGCTCTCCGTCGGGCTGCTGGGCAACGCCGCCGAAATCCTACCCGAGCTCGTGCGACGCGGCGTGCGGCCCGACATCGTCACCGACCAAACGAGCGCGCACGACCCGCTCAACGGCTACCTGCCGGCCGGCTGGACGCTCGAAGCAGCCGCGGAGCGCCGTGCGAGCGACCCCAGCGGCACGGTCCGCGCGGCCAAGCGCTCGATGGCGCAACACGTGCGCGCGATGCTTGCCTTTCACGAGGCCGGCGTGCCGACCGTCGACTACGGCAATAACATCAGACAGATGGCGTTCGAAGAAGGAGTCACGGACGCGTTTGCGTTTCCGGGATTCGTGCCCGCCTACATCCGGCCGCTCTTCTGCCGCGGCGTCGGACCGTTTCGCTGGGCGGCGCTTTCAGGCGACCCGGAAGATATCTACGCGACCGATGCCAAGGTGAAAGAACTGATCCCGGACGACCCTCACCTCCACAACTGGCTCGATCTCGCGCGCAAGCGCATCGCGTTTCAAGGCTTGCCGGCGCGCATCTGCTGGCTTGGCCTGGGTGACCGTGCAAGGGTCGGCCTCGCCTTCAATGAGATGGTCGCCCGCGGCGAATTGAAAGCGCCGGTCGTCATCGGGCGCGACCACCTCGACTCGGGCTCGGTGGCCAGCCCCAATCGCGAGACGGAAGCGATGCGTGACGGCTCCGACGCCGTCAGCGACTGGCCGCTTCTCAACGCGCTGCTCAACACCGCGAGCGGTGCAACGTGGGTCTCGTTTCACCATGGCGGCGGCACCGGCATCGGATTCTCGCAACACGCCGGCATGGTCGTCGTCTGCGACGGCAGCGAAGCCGCCGCGCGCCGCGTTGGGCGGGTGCTGACGAACGATCCGGCCAGCGGCGTCATGCGCCATGCCGATGCCGGCTACCCCGAAGCGCTCGATTGCGCCCGCGAACGCGGCTTGGACCTACCGATGGTCGACGGCTATAAGCCCCAGTAGCGCTGGTCGCCGGCCGGGTCGTCGAGCGGCGGGACGGCGGCGATCTGGGGACGGGATTTGGTACGCGCGATCACGCGTTTGCGCAACGTCTTCCACTCGCGCATGATGCTTCCGACATAGCGTTGCGTCGAGGCGTACGGCGGCATACCGCCGTAGCGTTGCACCGTCAAAGGTCCTAGGTTGTAGCCGGCGAGCGCTTCGCGCATCGGCTCGCGCGCGCTGCGAAAGAGGCCCAGCAAACGATGCAGATAAGCCGTCGTTCCGCGCAAGTTGCCGTGCACTGAGAAGGGGTCGACGCCGAGGCGGTGCGCGGTGCTGGGAATGAGTTGACCGAGGCCCTCGGCGCCGTCGACCGATACGGCATGCGGGTTCCAGCGCGATTCGATCGTGACGAGCGCCATGACGAGCGCGGGATCGAGGTGCCAACGCGCGGCCGCTTCGAGCAGGGCTCGCGCGTACGTCAAGCTGGTTTGCAGCGCGAGATGCGGATTGATCGTACGAAGTATCGCGGCGTAGCTGGAAGCCGGAGCCGAGCTCGAAGCCCTCGTTTGCGCTAGGGCCGGCGTTACCGTCAGCAAGCACAACCAAAGGGCGAGCGTCGCTCGAATCAATCGGGCGTCGTCAAGCATTGCGCCCCCGGTTCGGGTCCGGGCGGCGACGACCTCCCGACGTATACGGCCGCATGGTGCCCTTAGCGGAGGGTGCCGTCGCGCCGCTTCGAAGTCTCGCAGGGTTTTTGCAGCCGGCGGCTTTTTCGCGCCGCGGCGTTTCCTTTTAGGAGGTCGGCTATGAAGGGTCTTGGCAAGCGCGTCGCGTGTGCAATCCTGGCTTCGCTCTTGTCCGCATCGTTGACGGCTTGTTCGGGAACCAGCGGAGCCGTGACGCCGGGGCGGGCGCAAACCTCTACGCTCGGCGCCGAACGCGCGCCTGCCGCGGGCGTCGACGATTTCGCCGACTCGGATCCGGACATCGTTAACGTCGCCGGCACCTACACCGGAACCATTACGGAGGTCGAATCGGGTCACACGAGGTCCGGGACGCTGACGATCACGATTTCTCAGAGCGGGAAAAAGATCAGCGGGCCCTTCGAGGTCACGTTCGGGTCGCAAGTCGACGACTTGACGCTCGCCGGTAAAGTGAAGGGGCGCAAAAAAGCGCACCTGACGTTCACCGTTACCGGTAAGGACGCGCGCGCCGCGTACTTCACGGCGAAGTTGATTGGTTCGACCCTGAAGGGCACCGGGGACGTGCCTGCTTCCGGAAGCAAACCCGAGGTCAGCCTCAAGATCGACGCAACGCGGGAATCGTCCGGCTAGTAACCGTCCTCGATCGCGCTTGCCGCAACGAGCGCGCCGCTGCGAATCAAATGGCGGGCCCGGTCGAGGTCGGGGGCTAGTATTCGATCGGTCTCGAGCGGCGCGATGGCGGCGCGCCCCGCCTCGTAGGCACGTCCGGTGCCGGCGGCGCTGCGCAGCGGCCGGCGAAAATCGGTTGCGGCCAGCGCGCACAGCAACTCGCAGGCCAGCGCTCCTTCGACGTTGTCAAGGATTCGATCGAGCGTGCGTGCGGCAATCGTCCCCATCGAAACGTGATCCTCCTGTCCGGCCGAGGTCGGGATCGAATCGACGCTCGAGGGGAAGGCGAGCCCTTTACTCTCGCTCACGAGTGCAGCCGCGGTGTACTGAACGATCATGAGGCCCGATTCGAGTCCTGGGCGATGCGACAAGAAGAGCGGCAAGCCGCGTTCCTCTCCGTTGAGCAGCAAGTACGACCGGCGCTCGCTGATGCTCGCGACCTCGACCATCACTGCTTTGAGGAAGTCGCACACGACGCCGACCGGCTGACCGTGAAAGTTGCCGCCCGTCAAGAACTCGTCGTCCTCGGGAAAGACGAGCGGATTGTCGGTCACGGAAATCGCTTCGATCTCGAGAACGCGCCGCACGTGCGCGGCCGCGTCGCGGGCCGCGCCGTGGACGACGGGAATGCAGCGAAACGAGTACGGATCCTGCACGCGCCCGCAGTCGCGGTGCGATTGCATGATCTGCGAACCATCCAGCAGCGCGCGCAAACGCTCCGCGACGCGCGCTTGTCCCGGATGCGGGCGCAGCGCATTGATGCGGCGGTCGAAAACGTGATCCGTTCCTAAGAAAGCCTCGATCGAGAGGGCGCCGATCACGTCGGCCGCCGCGAGCAAACGCTCGGCTCGCAGCAGCGCGAGGACCGCGATGCCGGTCATTACCTCGGTGCCGTTGATCAGCGAGAGCCCTTCTTTGGCGCCTAGCGCAATCGGCTCGAGGCCGGCGCGCGCCAACGCCTGCGTACTCGGCATACGCTCGCCGCCGTAGAACGCTTCGCCTTCACCGATCAACGTCAGCGTCATATGTGCCAGCGGCGCGAGATCGCCGCTCGCGCCGACCGAGCCCTGGCAGGGCACGACCGGGGTAACGCCGCGATTGAGGATCTCGACCAGCAGCTGCAGCGTGTGCGGCTTGATTCCGGAGTGCCCGGCCGCGAGCGAACTGACTCGCAGGACGCCGGCCGCGCGAACGAACTCCTCGCGCAACGGATCGCCCGTTCCGGCGGCGTGGCTGCGTACGAGGTTGCGCTGAAGCGCGTCGACGTCGGCTCGGTCGATGACGACGTTCGCCATCCGGCCGAACCCGGTCGTGACGCCATAAATGGTCGCGCCGGCTTCGAAATGGCGCTCGACGCTCGCGCGCGCCGCGGCAACGCGCGCCTGCGCGTCGGACGTTACCGCTACGCGCGCGAGGCCGACCGCGATCGCTTCGATCTGCTCGAGCGTCAGATGGCGGCCGTTGAGCTCGACGATTCGATCCTGCGCGATAGCGGCCATTAAAGCGCGCGGCGGCCTTCGAGCGCTTTGGCGAGCGTCACTTCGTCGGCATAGTCGAGGTCGCCGCCGATCGGCAAACCATACGCGAGGCGCGTGACGCTGACGCCGCTCGGCGATATCAAACGCGATAGATAGAGCGCCGTCGCCTCGCCTTCGGCGTTGGGATTGGTGGCAATGAGTACTTCGCGCGGCCCTTCGCGTGCAACTCGGTCGATCAACTCTTTGACGCGCAGCTGCGCGGGCCCGATGCCATCCATCGGGGAGATCAACCCGCCGAGCACGTGGTAACGCCCACGAAAAGCCGAGGTGCGCTCGAGCGCGTAGATATCCTTCGCTTCGGCGACCACGCACAAGACCGTCGCGTCGCGCCGCACATCGGTGCAAATCAGACACGGATCTTCTTCGGTCAGCGAAAAGCAGCGCGAACAGAGACGCACGCGATCTTTGACCGCGATGATCGCGTCGGCCAGCGACTGCGCCTCGGCGCGCGGACGGTTAAGCAAGTGAAAGACGAGGCGCGCTGCCGTTTTCGGCCCGACGGTCGGCAGTTTCGAAAACTCCTCGATGAGGCTTTGGACCGGGCCCGCGGGGACGTTGATGGCTAGCGTGCCTCGTTTTCGATCGGGTACGCCATCCTTACATCATTCCGGGGATGCGAAGCCCGCCCGTCAGACCGCTCATGCGCCTGTTCGAGGTCTCTTGCGCCTTCGCAACCGCGTCGTTGACGGCGATCACGATCAGGTCCTCGAGCGTCTCGGCGTCCTCGGGATCGATCACTTCTTTTGCGAGCTTCACGGCCTTTACGCGGTAATCGCAGGTCATCTCGAGGCTGACCGCTCCGCCGCCCGCGCTGCCGCTCACGACCGTCTCCGCCAGCTCTTCCTGAGCGCGCTGCATTTCTGCTTGCATCTTGCGGACCTGCGCCATCATCTGCGCTTGATTCATCGGGTTTGGGATCCTCCCAATCGCTGGCGTGCATATGCGAGCAGATCTTCGTCGCTCTCGGCCGCCGGCGTGCCGGAACCTTCGACGCCGTCGGGCTCTTCGCCGCGGGGTGCCGAACGGTGTGCGCTGCGCGAAAGTACCGCCGGCCCAGAGCCTTGGGCGCCGACGTTGAGAATGACCCGCGCGGCGGTCCCAAGCACCTCGCTTGCAGCGCGCTCGATGACGGCGATCTTCGGCCGCACGATATTGTCAGCCGCGGTCCGGTCGGGAAATCCGATCGTCAGGACGTTGCCCTCGACTGCGTCGACGGTCGCGCGAGACAGCGCGCCCCGAATCGGCTTATATTCCTCTTCGGCGCGGCGCCGGATCTGATCCCAGAGCGAGCGGACGCGCTGCAGGGTCAAGCGCTTCGGCTCCGATTCGGGTCCCGCGCGCGACGCCGCCGGCTGGGCCGGCTCGAGGCTTGCTTTCGGCGACGGCGCCGTTGCCGAAACGGCTGCCGGCGGGGGCGCCGACGATTGCCTCGGAGCGGGCGGAACGGTCCCGACCTGGGAAGGCGCGACAGCCGTCGCCGCTGTTTCAAGCAGGGCCACGCGCGTCGCCAGGGCGTCGAGGCTCGCATCCTCTTGCTGGACGACCAGCCGTAGGACGGCCGTTTCGAGCTCGAGGCGCGGGTTGCCCGAGGTGCGCCCGGCGGCAAGCGCATCACCGAGCAGGCGAAGCGCCCGAACGACCTTCGGCTGGGGCGTGGCTGCCGCGAGCCGGGCCGTCGCGGCAGCATCGTCGGCGGACAGGTCGCGCAGGAGCAGGTCGGGGTCGATGCGCGCGACGAGCAGATTCCGGAATTCGGCGATCGCACCACGCGCAAGACCGAACATGTCGCCGCCCGCGTCGCTCGCCTCGTCGACGATCGCTAGGCTCTCGCGAGCCGCTCCCGCCAGGATTGCCTCGACGAGCCGGCGCGCATACGCTCGCCCGGTGACCCCGAAAGCGGCATCGACGGTCGCGGCGCTGATCGGTTCGATCTGCTCGCCGCCGCCGGCAAAGGCGGCGACCTGCTCCAACATCGTCAGGGCGTCGCGAAGCCCGCCGTCAGCCCGATACGCAATCGCCCCCAACGCGTCGTCCGCGATGGCGATCCCTTCGGCAGCGGCGATCGCGCGCATCCGCTCGATCATCGTCGGGACGGGAATGCGCCGGAATGCGTAGCGCTGGCAGCGCGAGAGAACGGTCGGGGGCAGCGCTTCGGGAGCGGTCGTCGCCAAGATGAAAACGGCATGCGCCGGTGGTTCTTCCAAGGTCTTGAGAAAGGCGTTGGCCCCTTCGCGCGTCAGCATGTGCGCTTCGTCGATGATGAAGACTTTGGCACGCATGGCGGCCGGCGCGAACTTGACCGCGTCGCGCAGCGCACGAATTTCGTCGATGCCGCGGTTCGAGGCGGCGTCGATCTCGATGACGTCGAGAGCGGTCCCTGCTAGAATTGCCTGGCAGTTTTCACAGGTGTTATCCGGCTCCGGAGTGGGACCGAGCACGCAGTCGATGCAGCGTGCCAGGATCTTCGCAGCCGATGTCTTCCCACTGCCGCGGGGACCGGAAAAGAGGTATGCGTGCGCGACTTTGCCGGATGCGAGCGCCGTTCGAAGCGTGCGCACGACCGCATCTTGCCCGACGAGATCGTCGAAAGACCTCGGCCGCCACGTTCGATACAGGGACACCCCCGCTGCTTCGAGCCGGCGTTCGGGTCGGACCTGTTTCGCGCAACCGCAAGCGGGGTACAGAGCGTTGTAGCAGATAGGGCTGTCCCGTCGTTGTTAAGATGGGACGGTAGAAAACTATCGGGAGAAAAGGGTGGCCAGGGTCAAGAAGATCAATACGGCGCGGCCCGTGAGCCTAACAGAAGGGCTCGACGTCTCGTTACGCAGACTGTTCGGCTTCAAGCAATTTTATCAGGGGCAGGAAGAGGTCGTGGCGCGGGTCATGGATGGCCAAGATGTGCTCGCTATCCTGGCCACCGGTGCAGGCAAGAGCCTCTGCTACCAACTCCCGGCTTTTCTCTTACCGGGGACGACGGTCGTCGTCAGCCCGCTGATCGCTCTCATGAAAGATCAGCTCGATATGCTGGCCGATCTCGGCTTCCACAACATCGTCGCGCTGAATTCGACGCTGAGTGAGGATCAAGAGCAGGCGGCGATCGAGCGCATCAAGAGCCGTCAAATCAAGATCGTTTTCGTCACCCCGGAAAAGCTGGAAGACGAAACCTTCCTCGACGTTCTGCGTTCGATCGAGATCCCGCTCTTCGTCGTCGATGAAGCGCACTGCATCAGCCAATGGGGCCATGACTTCCGCCCGGCGTACTTGGCCCTGGGCCAAGTGATCGACGCGCTCCGGCATCCGACCGTGCTAGCGCTAACCGCGACCGCGACGCCCGCGGTGCGCGAGGACATCCTCATTCAACTCGGCATCCCGAACGCGCGGCTCGTCGTCAAGGGCTTCGACCGGCCGAACCTGCGCTACGAGGTCATTCGGGCCGAAAGCGAGGCCGCCAAATTGAAGAGCCTCAAGGAGCTTTTCCAAAACGGCCTCGACGGAACCGGCATCATCTACACGGCAACGATCAAGAACGCGCTCGACGTGCAGCGCTATTTGCACGATCAACTCGATTTACCGGCTGCGGTCTATCATTCGAAACTGCAGAAGCACGACCGTGTTTCGGTGCACGAGCTGTTCATGGGCGAGGCCATCCGCGCCGTCGTCGCAACGAACGCTTTCGGCCTTGGCATCGACAAACCGAACATTCGCTTCGTGGTCCACTACGATCTGCCCGGTTCGGTCGAAGCCTATACTCAGGAAGCCGGCCGCGCCGGCCGCGACGGCGATCTCTCGCGCTGCATCCTGCTCTACCGCATGAGCGACACGCGCGTGCAGACCTACTTCTTGACCGGCAAGTATCCCGACATCGAGGACGTGCAAAAAGTCTTCGGCACCCTCGAATACTTCGACTCCCAGAAGGAAGGCGTTTCGCTCGCCGACCTGCGCAAGATTTCGCAGCTTCCGCTCACCAAGCTCAAAGTCGTGCTCGCGCTCTTGAAAAAGGCGCAGTTCATCGTGATGCGCAGTCGCTCGCGTTACGGCCTTTCGGAAGACGCAACGAAGAATCGCGATCTGGTCCTCAACCTAACCAACTACGATACGAAGAAGGCGTACGATCAAAGCAAGCTCGCGATGATGCTGCAGTACGCCGAGACGCGTTCCTGCCGGCGCAAGTTCGTGCTGAACTACTTTGGTGAAGACTACGAGCACGGCGGGTGCGGCGCATGCGACAACTGTTTGCGCGCCGCGCGCAGCGAGCCGTCTACCCACACGAGCTCAACCGCGGGCTTCCGGATCGCCGACATCGTCACGCATCCGAAGTTCGGACAAGGAACCGTCGAGCGGGCCGAAAAGGATTTGGTCACCGTGCTCTTCCCCAACGTCGGCTATAAGACGCTGCTCGCATCGGCGGTCAATCGCGAAGCGAAGATCGCCTGACCGCTCGCGCCGCAAGCGCCGCGCGGAGCTGCGCCTGGCGGTGATTTGCGTCCACGCAGCTTGATCGGGCGGCGCTTGGGCGGCGCCCTAGCCGCAGTCGGGCTGATCGCACTTCCCTGGTTGCTGCTCGCTCGCGCCGGGGCGCAGCCGTCGACACCGGTGCCCTCGGCCACCCCGGGCGCCGCCGTCCCGCAGACGACCGGTTCGCCCGCAGCACCTGCAACATCTCCATTACCCGCGGCTACCGGACCGGCCGCCCCGACTAGTCCAGGTCAGCCGGCGGGCGAACCGGGCGCGCCCGCACCCGGGGAAACGGCGCGTCCGCTTCCAACGGCGAGCCCGACGCAGCCGCCGATCATCGTCGATCCACCCAGTGCCGGCGTGGTGCTGGGCGGGACCGCGCTCCTGCACGTCATGCAAGTGCTGGGGAGCATCACCGTCACCTTGGCCGACCCAGCAGTCGCCGAGGCGACGGTCGACCAAGACGCGCGCACGATCACGCTGACGGGCAAGGCCCTGGGAACGACGATCCTCACGGTTAGCGACGCGCGCGGCCTCACGCGCGACGTCCCGATTCGGGTCGCCTACCCGGCCGGGACCGTTAGCGACGCCGCCTCAGTCCGCCTTACCGGCAACCCGGCGAGCCCACTCTTCATCAAGGAGCAGGCGCTGCAAGCCGCAATGAAGCGCGCCTATCTGCGACCCGGCGCTACCATTGTCGGCAACACCGACACGATCGGCTTCAACACGCCGCTGCGCGTCGACGACATCACGACGGTCGACGTTCCGCTGATCATCCAGGGCGAAGGCCTTTTTTCGGTAACCGGAACGACCCGCGTGCGGGTCGAGAACTTTGCCCAGCCGGTCATACGGCCGGCATCGCTGCTCGTAAGCGACTTTCCGGAAACACTCAAGGAAAACGGCGTCCTGTTCGAAGCGGACTTGAGGAGCAGTCAGGCCGAGCGCTTCCTGTACTATCATTACAATCCGCCGGGTCAACCCGATCGCCGCATCCTGCTCAAGGTGCACAACCCATCGGCTGAGCCGGCCCTCCTGCAAACGATCTGCGGCTCGGGCGGGCCAGGCGGAAATGAGATGGAGGTTGGCCATCTTTCGACCCAGCGCTTTCTGGTGCGGCTCGCTCAGAACGAAGGCTCGGTGATCACGGTGGCGGGCGGCGAGACGGCGACGATCGTCGACCAAGCCCTTCCCGCCGGGAACGTCGTGAGCAACTTGCTGCAGCTGCACGAGATCGCGGGGGCGCCGCTGCATCTGGCCCTGGTGGCGCAAAATGCGAGCGATCCGGCCGACGGTTCCATCCCGACGTCCTCGCAACTGGGCGGCGACGATACGCACGCGCGCGGCATCTACAAGCTGCCTGAGTTCTTCTTCGACTATCTTTACGACGCGGAAGGTCCCGACCTCGAGATTCCCGTCGGGCAGATACCGTTGCCCAACCTCGTGCAAGGGCGAACGCTGGCCGGCGATTACGGCGTGTTGCAAAGCATGACGATTCGCATGTTCAACTACGACCGCCGCCACGCGCGAAACATTGCGATCTACGCAAACCCGCGAGGCGGCCGCGCCACCGGCACGTTCATCATCGACCGGGTACTCGTTCAAGCGCACGGAATGGCGCCGTTCGGGCTCTACAAGCTACGACAGTTTTCGATCCCGCCGTTCGGCTTCGTTCGCACCGACATCGTAACGATGCCCGAGGGCGGGTCTTCGTATCCGCTGCACATCGTCGTCGCGCCCGACGACGGTAGCCCCTCGCCCGGTTCCCCCGACTCGCTCGTCTACTGAGCTAGGGTCTAACTCGAACGCTGCTGCTCTTGTCGTTCGTCTAGGGTGGCGCGGTAGATCGTTTCCATTGCGGCGGCGGCGCGCGCCCAAGCGAAGCGGGCGATCGCGGCGGGGCGGGCCGCGGCGGCACGGGCTTCGGCGGCGCCCGGGTCGGCGAGCAGCGCGCGCAATGCTTCGACCCAAGCCGTAACGTCGTCGGGCGCGAGCAGCGGCGCCGCCCCGGCCACGATTTCCGGCAGCGACGAGCCGCTTGCGGCCAGCAAGGGCACGCCCGCGCACTGCGCCTGCGCGGCGCCGTAGCCGAAGCCTTCATAGCGCGACGGCATCGCGACCAGCGTCGCGCGCGAATACAGCGCGAGCAACTCGCTGCGGCCGACGTATCCGGGCATATGCAGACGCTCGATGACGCCGCACGCGCGCGCAAGCCGCTCGACCTCGTCCCGGTACGGCGTAAACGGACCGCACGCAACGACCTGCATGCGCGGGAACGATTGCAGGGCGCGCACCACGACCTCGAGGTTCTTCCGTCGCTCGATCGTGCCGACGACGAGCGCCAGCGGCTCGCTCTGCGGGCAGCGCACGAGCGCGCAGATGTCTCTGGCGACCCCCGGATAGACGACCTCGACGCGCGCCGGATCGACTGCCGCGAGCCTCAGAAACTCGTCGCGTGAAAACGATGAGTCGACGACGATCCGCGCGGCGCGGCGGTAACGCGTGAGTTGAAACGCTCCGAAGTATGCGCGCGCATAGGCAGGCGCGTGCTGCTGCACGCGCAGCCACGCCATGTCGTGCACGGTGACGACCGTCGCTCGCGGCGCGAGCGCCGGCATCGTCCCCGAAGCGCAGTGCAGGACGTCGGGCCGCGCCCGGTGCGCGGCTATCGGAAGCAACACTTGGTCCCACAACACGCGCCGGTCGAAGCGCCACGGGTCCAGGCGCGGGCACTGCAAGAGGGAAATGTCGGCGCCGCGCCGCCGCAACGCCTGTGCTAACCCCGTTACGTATTCACCGATGCCGGTCGCCGTGCCCAGCGCAAGCTGAGCATCGAGCGCGACCCTCACTCGTCGCCGAGTTTGTGCGCTAGCCGCTCAACGGCATCGGCTTTGGGATCGATCCGGCGTGCGCGTGCAAGCCACGAGCGGGCGGTGACGACGTCACCGGCCCGAAAAGCGATGTCGCCGTAACCGACGAGGGCCTGAACGCTGGTCGGGTCGGCCCCTTGAGCGCGCTTGAAGAACTCGCGGGCCCGTTCCAGTTCGCCCAGATTGAGCTCCTGGTTTCCCGCTGCGATCAAATAGCGTTCCGCGAACGGCGCGAGCGCTACGGCGCTATTGTAGGCTGCATACGAGCGCAGCTCTTCGTCGTGACGTGCTTGCGAGCCGAGCGTTAGACCGTAGGCCGTCGCTTGTTCGAGCCGTCCCAAGCGGTAGTAAGCCTGCGCCAGGGCGTCGCCCTGGGTGAAGTCGCCGGCGAGGCGATCGACCGTTGCCCGCTGCAGCGCCAGCGCCCCGGCGATATCGCCGGCCTCCTCGAGCCGGTCGGTTCGCCTCTCCAGCCCGTTGAGATCGCCCGCTTCGAGGTAGTCCCGCACGGCGGTCGTTTCGTCGCCGCGCTCCTCGGAGAGTCGCCCCGCCAAAGCCGCCCGGTCGCTCCCGGCCGGAAGGCGCGCGATGCGGCGCGCCGCGAGATCGTATTGATGGGCTTCGAGCGCGCGGCGTGCCTGAACGATCCGCAGCGCCGGCGGAAGGGGCAGATTTGTCTCAAAGCTCTCGACGCGCGCCGCGAGCGCCGGCGGCAGACGAAGCGACCATGCTCCCGGCTCGGCGGAATTGCGAAGTAAGACCGTCGCGAAGCCCTGCAACGCTCCCAGAAGGACCAAAAGCACCGACCCCGCGACGATAACGGCCGTCCGCACGAGCGCGAATTAGACGCGGCCGGGGCGCGAACCCCCCGCCCGCCCTTCTGCAGCCGGTCTAGAAGCGAACCGTGAAGTTGAGGTCTTGACGGTTCTCGTTGTAGTTGAAGCTCGGAACCACATCGTCGACATAGCGGTAGTTTCGCGCCACGAACGAGATCGACGAATTGGTCCGCGGAATCGAATAGGTCAAGCTGCCCGTGTAGTAGTCCTTGCGCTCGGAGATATTCTGGGTGGCCGTCGTGCCGTCCGATCCGCCGTAACGCTGCGTCGAGTACGTGCCGCCCAGCGCTAGATCCCTCGTCAGCGGCAGCGAGGCCGCCGCGCTGAGCGTGATGTGCCGAACGTTGACGTAGTTGGGATAGAAGGAAACGGGACTGCCCGCCGCCCCGAAGGCGGCTAACGCCGCCGCATACGCGGTCGGATCCTGCGTTTGCGTGGCAGGATTCCACGGCACGTACTGATACGGCGTCAGGTCGTTTCGCTTGAGCGTCTCGTAGCTTCCACTTAAGCTGCCGTTGAGCTTCTGCCCAAAAACCGGTAAGTAGAACTGCGTGCCCAGCGTCCAGGTATCGTACTGCATCCGCACGTTGGAGGTGTAGGCCGGCCCATAGGTTAGGGCGCCGTACGCATCGGGCTGCAGCTCCTGCAAATGCGAGTACTGTGCGCGCGTGGTGAAAGTGATGTCGCCGATCGTGATCGGTGCGTTGAGCGAGAGCGTGGGGCCGGCCGTGTTGGGCGCAAAGGCCGAATAGAACTCCGGACCCGTGGCCTTGAACGGATTGAAGATCGGGTAGACGTACGTGAGGTTGGGATTGAGCGAGGTCGGGCCGCCGATTTCCGTCGCGCCGATGTGTGTGAACGCGTTGTCGAACTGCTGGTTGATGCCTAGGTTGTTCCCGAACCCGAAGAAATCGGGAAAGAACGGTCCCGTGTAGTTGGCAAAGAGCGCGGGCGCATTGCCGTAATAGCGGAAGGGCGCGCCGTCGAAGAAATCGGTCCCGACGCTTTGGTACTGCAAGTTGACTTGGACCTTGTTGAACGCCACCTTGACGCCGCCCACGGCCGCCGTGTCGCCCACCGGCGCCACGTTCTCGTAGTCGGGCGTATACTTGCTCGCGGCCGTCTCGCCGTAGAGCACGGGATTTGAGCCCGGGCCTGCGATCTGGAACGGCACCTTGTACTGGAAGTCGACCCCGAAAACGGTGTCGCTGACCAGGCCGTAACCGGTCGGCGAGGACTGGAAGACCTGGGTCAACGTCCCGTCAGTCATCGTGTCGACGAAATCGTAGATGCGATTGAAGCTGCCGCCGACCTCGAGCCCGTCGAGGGCACCCTTGAACTTCTCGTTCAGGCGCACGTTGGTCATGTAGCGCTGGTAGTTCGTATTGTTGGTCGCGGTCAAACCGCGATAGGTAATCGACACCACTGAGCCTGCGGGCAGCGGCGAGGTGAACACGACCGAATTGTACGCGTCGTTATAGGTGAACGCGGGCAGCGTATTCGACGGGCCGCCGACGACGCCGCCTGTCTGGTTGAAGGTCGTCCCGTCGTAGTACGAGATGTAGACCGAGCCGTCGACCGCCTTCTGCGACAGGAAGACCTGCGTCAGGGTGCCGGAGCCCGCGTTGAACGTATCGGTGCGATAGGCTTGCGACTGCCCCGACTGCGTGAAACCGGCCTGCGGCGGCACAACGGGATAGAGGTACGTGTCCGAACCAAAGGCGGCGATCGACGGATCGGTGACGGCAGTCTGCGTGTTGAGCAGCGTGTCGTCGACGCGCGTGAACGACGCGCGGAAATCGGTCGAGCCGAATGCGCCCTCCGCAACCGTTCCCGAGACTTCGACTCCCTTCTGCCAGGGCTGGTACGGAACTTCGTACGGGTAGCCGTAGTCGGTGCCGAACGGTGCACGGAACGTCAGCCCGGTTCGCGACGAAGCCATGTCGTTGATTTCGCCGAACTTGAAGTGGAGGTTCGAGATGGCGCCGACCTGATTGAGGCCGATGTCGATGCTCGGTTCGATGTCGAAGTGCGAGTCCTGCGTGAAGTCGCCGCCATACTCGTAGTTGAGGATGTGAACGGGCAGCGATACGGTCAAGTTGGGCGTGACCGCGTAGTCCAGTGAGAAACGGCTGTCCTGGCGGATGAACACGCCGGAGCCGGCCTGCGTGAACGGGCTGTTGCTGTCGTCGCTCGTGATGAAGGCGTTGACGAACGGGTCGATCGAGGTCGTCTTTCCCGGCGCCACAGCGTTGCCATAATAGGTCGTCACGGTCGAAGCGTCGCCGTTCGTGATCGTCTGCTCGATTCCGGGCCGCTCGCGCAGCGTCACGTTGGGTAGGAACGTTCCGTGCATCGAGAGCGACTGCGCGAACTTGGTGCGTTTGTCGAGCGCGTCGACGGCATCTTCGAGGTTGGTCACGCGAACGCCGAGGGCGTCGAGTTCGTCCTTGAGCGCGTCGATCAGCTTCTGCAGCTTGTCGAGGTCGGCTTTCGAGACGCCGGGCTGCTGGTTTTCCTGCAGCTTGGCGATCACCCGTGCCACCACGACCGCCATCTCGTAACGCGTCAGCGGCCGGTCGCCTTTGAATTTTCCATCGGGATAGCCGTCGATGATGCCGTCGGCGGCCAAGCTCTGGATGTACTGATAGGCCCAATGGTTCGCGGGCACGTCCGCAAAGGGAGTCGCGAAAGCAGCCCGGTCCAAAACCAGCATCGTACCAAGCAGCAGGCCCGAGGCGAGGACCAGGCTTGCGAGACGCTTCATAAGTCCTCCAGGAATAGGGGCAGAAGCGAGAGCTTCATCGCAGGCGCTCCAGTTTGACGTGCTCCCGGACGAGACGGAAGGGTGAAGCCTCGAAGTTCCCTTCACCAATGAGTCCCGCAACGACGCCCCCCACGTCAAGGACGCGGAGAGCCGAAAGTACACCGCCTTTGAGCGCTTGCCGAGGTCGGATTACGACCGTCCCGACGCTACTCCTTCCCTGGTTATAATGTAGGGTAGGCGAACCCCGTACTTGGCCTCATGGACGCTCGATATCGAGCAGACGCTCCGCGATGAGCAGCGCGGCGAAATCGTCGATCGGCCGCGGCGGCAGCAGCATCCCGCGCGGGACGAAGCGCCGCCACCCGCGCGGCGGGTTGGCGCTGAAATAGCGGCGGCGCGCGAGCAGGGTCGTCTCACGCTCGTCGATGACCCGGACCGGCAGACCGAGGCCCCCGACAACGGTGGCGATCGCATCGGCGTGCGTCCCGCCGCCGAGCGCTATCGCCCGCAAGGTGAAGCGCATCATGAGTTCCCGCAGCCGCCCGGAGAGCTCGTCGGTCGGCACGATCCCTAGTTCGAGCGGCGCGCTCCTGGACTCGACTACGACGGCGTAGCCGCATTTACGGGTCCCGGGGTCGATCCCCAGGACGGCCGGAGGATTCATTTTGGCGTGCGGCTGAGGACGAACTCCACCGGAAAACCTCCCGTGTGCGGAAAGACGTCGACCGCGGCGCGAGCGACGATATAGTACTTTCCGCGACCGCGGCGGATCTCGTCGGTGGTTTGTTCGACCTGGGCCTCGGTCAGAGCCGCAAGGGGCCGGGCAAACCAGGTCGGCATGCCCACCTTGACGGCCGTCTCCTGGGCGGCCGCCAGCGCCTGCCCGTAGGCGATCCCGGGATTGATCAAGACGCCTCCATCGACCTCGATGCTCACGATCGGCTGATGCGCCGTAAAGAGCAGTTCGTCTGCATAGGGCGCGAAGGTGAAGTGGATCTCGTCGTTTACGAAGAGGTTCTGATCGGCCACCGGCATGAGCAGCACCGGTCCCCGCAACAGAAAACCTTGGACCTTCGGGTCGTCGAGGACCGCCTGGAGCTTGCGCCTTACGTCCGGATCGCTCGACTTCTTGAGATACGGCTTTAGCCGCAGCGGAACGTAGCGCCGGTTCACGGCCGCCACGACCGCGTCGAAATACGTTTCGAGGTTGGTCAGGCGCTGCGCCGCCGACTCGGTCGGCGCGATCGGGAGGAATTGCCCGTACAAAAGGTCGCCGCGGTTGATGACGACGTTGGTCTCGTGCACGCGCTTGTTCAGATCCTCGGCCTGCGCCTCGAGCTCGTTGACGCGGTTGTTGATTTCCCCGAGGCGGAAGAAGGCCGCCCGCGCATAGCCGGAAGCCAGCAGCGCCGTCCCCACCACGACGAGCGCAATCATCATCCCGGTCGCGACCGCTACGATGGTTGAGGTGTACTTCGGACGCAGGCCGAAAAGCGTGAGGCGCTTGCGCCCCACCTGGTGACCCACGCGGTCGCCGATGTACGCGATGACGCCGGCCAGCGAGATGATGCCGAGCACGAGGAGGATGCCGCCAAGCGTCCCCATGCCTAGGCCGTGACCCTCAACTGCCGGCCGCGCGGCGCAGCATGACCGCCCCGATTCCGGTAAAGATGAGATTGGGCAGCCACGCGCCGGCCGTCGAGAGTGCGTAGCCTCCGGGCAAACTCGCGGGCAGGCCGGTGAAGACCGCCGAGAACGTCGAAGCGATCACGAAATACACGAAAACGATCGCGACGGCGAGGCCAAAGCCGAGGCCCGTCCCGCCGCCGCGCGAGGGTCGCAGACCGAACGGCACGGCAATCAGTGTGAAGACGAAGGTCGCGAACGGGCGGGCCAGCTTCTCCTCGTACGTCGTTTGGTACGCGCGTATCTCCTGGGACGAGAGTTGACCCGAGTCGATGATCTCCCGTATTTGCGAGCGGCTCATGCTCTCCCGGTTGTTGTCGGCCGCGCGCTCGGCGATCTGGTTCGGCTTCTCGCCGATGTCGACCCGCAGCTGCGGATCCTGCGAATAGTAGGTGGATCCGTCGGCGCCGAATTGGTACTCGGATGCGTTCTGGAACGTCCACGTAGGCGCGACGAACTTGCCGCGGTCGCTGAAAATGATGAGCTGGGGCTCGTTGTCCGCGCCGTATTTGATGATCGTGACATACAGCAGGGACTGGCTGGCCTGATCGTATCCGCGAAAGTAGGTCATCTGTTGGCCGCCGCCCGGCAGCGAGGTCAACACCGTGTGGCTGCCGCCGCCGAAGACGCCGACGTGCTTGATCACCTCTTCGCGCAGGAAAACCGCGCGGTCGTTAGCGTACGGAACGACGCCCTCTTGCAGTGCGAGCGCGATCAGGGACACGATAAAGCCGACGATGAGCAGCGGCGTCACCGCCCGTACCAGACCAATGCCGCCGGCTTTGAGAGCGGTGATCTCGCTATCGCTGGAAAGGCGCTGCAGCGCGAGCAGCATGCCGAGCAGCATGGCCATCGGCACGACCGTAACCACGATCTCCGGAACGAGCCATAAGAAGTACTCGACCGCAGCTCCCAGCGGCGCGTGCTCTTCGGCGACCAGACGGCTGATTGCGAGGATGTTGGTGGCTGCGAAGATCAGCGTAAAGGCCGAGAGCCCGAAGGTGAACGGGTTGCCGAGCTCCGAGATCATGTAACGGTCGAGGATCGTCGGACGAAGGTGCTCGAGGAGGCCGCGCACGAGCGGTTTCGAACGCAGGGCGCCGGTGATGCTCACAGCCGGAATCCCTCGCCGAGATAAAACTGACGCGCCGCAGGCGATTCGAGTACTTCCTGCGCGCTCCCGGAGACGACGATACGCCCCTCGTTGAGAATATAGGCCCGATCGACGATCGCGAGCGTTTCGCGGACTTGATGGTCGGTTATGAGAATGCCGAGCCCGCGCCCGCGCAACTGGCGAATCAGCAACTGGATGTCGGCAACCGCGATCGGATCGATCCCCGTGAACGGCTCATCGAGCAAAAGGAAGGCGGGTTCGGTCGCAAGCGCGCGGGCGATTTCGACCCGCCGGCGCTCGCCGCCCGAAAGGGAGTCCGCGCGCGAATCGATCAGTCGCGTGAGCCCGAACTCATCGAGCAACTCGGGCAGGCGGCGCTCTTGCTCGCGGCGCGTTACGCCGTGCATCTCCCAAATCAAGCGGATGTTGTCGCCGACCGTTAGCTTGCGAAAGATTGAATTCTCCTGCGCGAGGTAACCGATCCCCGAACGAGCTCTGCGGTACATCGGCAACCCGGTAAGGTCGAGGCCCACACCACCGTTGTGCAGCGTCACCTTTCCGCCGTCCGGTTTTACGAGCCCGACGACCATATAGAACGTCGTCGTTTTTCCGGCGCCGTTGGGCCCGAGTAAACCAACGATCTCACCGGTGCGCACGGCCGCGCTCACGCCGTCGACCACGGTGCGCGAACCGTAGTGCTTCACGAGGCCTTCCATGAGGATGCGCCGTTCCCCATCGATGCCGGGGTCGACCACGGGCTGCGCCGCAGCGTCACCGCTCACGATGCGCTCCGCGGTTCGCCGGTCACGTGAACCGTTGAAAACTGCAGATCGGCGTCGACCCGTTCACCCTGCAGTTCTTCACCGCCGGGAGCCGTGATGACGACGTTGCCCTCGCCGTGCAGCATCTGCGTTGCGTCGTCGTAGTTCAGCCGGTCGCAGCTCAGCGTCTTGCCGTCCTGCGTGCGGGCATGAACCCCGCCGCTCATCAGCATCGTCTTGTCACGTTCGATGACGGTCCCAAGCGGAGCGTCGGCCACGACCGTGCGGCCGTCGGTCTGGTAAAAAACCACGTGCGGGTTGGTAAAGTCGATTCGCCCGGTGCCCTGCCCGAGGTACTCCCCGCGCTGGTCATCGGCGCGCACGACGTAGACCTTACGATTTTTCTTTTGGGCCGTGAAGTGAATGTACTGCGAGCCGATGCGCTGCGAGCGCATTCGGATCGGGGGAGGCGAGACGGCGCGCGGCGCAAAGGGTGCGTTCGAGGCCGCCGGCGTCGCCTGCGGCGCAGCCGCGTGCCCGCTGCAGGCGGCACAGAGAAGCGCCGCCGCAAACGCCAGGCTCGGGGTGTGCCTCATGGCGCTCCGGCCGGCCGGTCGTAGGGCAATCCAAACTCGGCCGCCGATAGCGCAAGCGCTGTGTAGGGTATCCAGACGAAGGTGATCTCCACGATTCCGATGGTGTCGAACATCCCTTGAACGAGCGTTGCGAGCAACCCGGCGCAAATCGCTAGCGTGATGCGCCGAGTCTGCGGGGCGGCCCGCTCGAGCGAGCCGCGAACGGCCGAGCTGAAGCGCCACCATCCGTAGAGCAGCCCGGCAAACCCGATGAGTCCCGTCTCGCCGGCCAGCGAGACGTACACGTTGTGCGGGTGCAGGGCACTGAAGCTTCCCGGCTGGCCACCGTTGGGCGGCCGGATTTCGGGATACACCCGCCAATACGCCATCGGCCCTACCCCGGTCAGCGGAAAGAGTTCCACGACGCGTAGGCCCGCGCTGACGGTCCGCAAGCGGTCGAACGCGTCGGCCGGGTTGTGCTGAGCCGCCGGGCGCAGCATGACCAGAGCCGAACCGCCGACTATCAGCACGATCAGGCTGAGCACGGCCAAGCGCCGGAGGCCGACCGTGGCGCAGAGGAAGACGGCGCCTGCGACTGCCCCGATCCAGGCGCCTTGCGAGACCGTCGCCACCAACGCAGCGGTGGCTAGCCCGGCCGAAACAAGCCCGAGCCGGCGCAGCGCTGCCGACCGCGCCGCGAGACTGGCTCCGAGCGCGACGAAAACGAAAAGGATGAGGAAAGCCCCAAACTGGTTGGCGGTCACGAAGACGCCCGCTGCCCGCCCGTGGTTCAGTGCGTAGAGCAGCGGCGGGCGCCGAGCGGCGAGCATCCCCAGTCCGAGCGCCGCCGCCAGCGCCCCCGTGACGAGGTAGGCAACCACGACCGTCGCTGCAACGATCGGAATTCCGTAGAAGCGGCGCAGGGCGAGATGGAAGCACGCACCAAGCAGCATGACCCCGACCACCTCTAGTCCCGCCCGCGGATCCAGCCCCAAGAGCGAGCTGAGCAGGGCCGGTCCGATCCAGGCCGCGAGAATCGCGAACGAGGAACCCAGACCGGAGGCCCGCGCGAGCCGGTTTGGCGAGCGAGCGAGCAGGCCCCAAAGCGCGACGAGCGCCGAGGCGGCGAGAACGGCCACCATGCCCACGGCAAGCGCCGGCGAGGCGAACACGAAGCCCACCGGCGGGGTCGGCGAGAGCAAGGCGAGCGACGTGTAGAACTGCACGACGATGAAGAACGCCGCGAGTGCGACCGCCAGCACGCGGTCGGACGGGCCGCGCTTCACGCCATCTCCAGAACCGCTTGTGCGATCGCCGCTGCGCCGCCGGGACCGCCCATACGCTCCCGTCCGGCTGCCTGCATTCGCGCGTATTGGGACCGATCGGCCAGAATCCCCGCCACGATTTCGGCAGCCGCATCCGGATCGGCCGGAACCGTCGCCAGTGCATCGCCGAGCAAGCGGCGCTGCCGCATGCGGTACCAGCCGTCTCCCCCGGCTAAGGCCGGTTCCGGCCGCACGCTCTCCAGCGTCACCACCGGCAGCCCACAGGCAGCCGCCTGCTCGTTTGCGGTCCCGGCTTGACCGAGTACGAGCCGGCAGGCGCGCAGCATGGCAGCCAGGCTCCCGCTCCAGCCGAGCACTCGGGCCAAACCGGAGCGCACCTCGAACGCCCCGGCGTACGGCGGCTGGTGGGCTTCCCACCCGTCGCCGGCGAGCGAACGCACCATCCGGGCCGCGTCCACCGTTGGAGCGACCGAAAGCAGCGCGTCGACGGGACCGTGCCGCAAGCTCAAGGCGCGTACGACGCGCGTCAGCCGCACGGCATCGGGGTAGGCGTGCTCGCGACTGCCCGGCAAAATTCCGAGCCAGTTTCCAGGAGGCGGCGCCAAACCGTTGCCGTCGAGCAAGTCGACGATCACGTTGCCGGGCGACTCGGCCGCAATGCGGGCCGCTCGCAGGCTTTGGGCAGTCGGCCGGTCGCGCACGAAGACGCGGCGCGCGCGCCGCAGCAGCGTGCGTTCGAACGGCCCGTACGGTGCAACGTACACGCTTTTGGCCGTGCCGACGAACGCGACGGGTAGCCCGCTCAAGAACGTCAGTGCGAGCGCATACGCGTCGCCCACGACCACCGCGCACTCGTGCGATGCACCGGCGCCGCGCAGAAAGCGCATCTGCTCGCCGAGCAAACCCACGAAGCCCGCACGCAGATCGGTCACCAGCGCTCGCACGTTGCCCATCGCGACCAATCCACCGCTGGGCATCGCGCGATGCGGGCCGACGACGCGCAATGCGTGCTCTCCAAGCCCCGAGCCCACCAGGGGAAGGTGGTCGAGCTGCACCGGGCCGCGCGCGAGCGACCGTACCTCGCTGCCGATGCGTTCGGCGATGGCGCTTTCGCCATGACCGTTGCTGACGAAGAGAATGCGTTCCATGCTAGACGCCGAGCAGCGGCAGCAGATCGAAGCGCGCCAGCCGGGCGCGCCCGCCCTCGAGCTCGAGTTCGCTGCGCGAGACGAAAGCGCCGTAGGGTCCGGCGTGGACGATCGGTACGCCCTCGATCCACTCCGGCGCCGGGGTCGTATCGTGGCTATGGCCGCCCAAGATCAGATCGAGCCGCGGGACCGCTCGCGCGAGCTGGCGATCGACGCGCAATCCCAAGTGCGAGAGAACGACGAGCGTCGTATCCTCGGGCGTCTCGGAAGCGATCGCTCGCGCAGCGCCGGCCGGATCGAGGAAACGCCATCCGAAGATCCGCTCCCACGGTGAATGTTCCGGATACTGAACCGCGAGCAGCGCACACACGCGCAGCCGAAAGCCCTGCGCCGCGAAGTCGAGCGTTCGCGCAAACGGCAAGGGCCGCCGCCGCACGTCGATCAAATTCGAGCACACGAGCGGGTGCTGCATCATGCGCGCACGCTTCGCTAGCAGAGCGAAGAGATAGTGGAACTCGCGGTTTCCGATCGCTTGCGCGTCGTAGCCTGCGGCAGCGAGCTCCGCGACGATCGGCTCGCGCGAGCGATAGAGCGTTTGGCTGCCGCGCAGAGCGTCTCCCGAATCGAACAAGAAGCCCGGCGCGTGCTCGCGCAGCGCGCGCAAGGGGGTCGCGATCCCACGGTGGTCGTGAAGATCGGAGGTGTGATAGACGCGCAAACTCATCGGCAGACGGCGCCGGCCTGCGCGCCGGCCAAATCGATCGCAAATGCGACGCAGCGCTCGAGCGCATCGGCCGGCCCGAGAACCGCTCGAAGTTCGCGCATCGCGCGCAGCTGCTCGGAGGGATCTACGAGAAGCGCTTCGAGCTCCGCCGCGAGGCGTTCGGGGACCGCATTTTCCTGCAGCAGCTCAGCGATGACGGGCCGCCCCAGCAGAATGTTCGGAAGGGTGATGAACGGTCCGCGCCACACCCGTTTCGCAATCGGTACCTGGGAGGGGCGAATGATATAGAGCGCGACCGTCGGCACTTCGCGCAGGGCTGCTTCGAGGACCGCAGTCCCCGAGGCGACAAAGGCCGCGTCGGCCACGTCGAGTGCTTGCCGCGCCCCGCGGACGACCGTTGCGCCCGCGAGGCCCGAGCCGGCAAGCCGCTGGAGAATCGTCTTTTCGGCCTCTGCGTCGGCAGCGCTGACGACGATCTGCGCACCGGGCCGGCGACTCTGCAATAGTTGCGCCGCCGCTAGGAGCGGCCCAAGATGACGTTCGAGCTCGCCACGCCTGCTTCCGGGCAGAAGCGCGATCGTGCCCGCGTCGGAGGGTGGCACGATGCGCGGCGTACGCGGCGGCACGAGCGACACGAGCGGATGGCCGAGCCATGCGATCGGCAGCCCGAGGCTTTGGTAGAAGTCCCGTTGGTGCTTGAAAGGCGTCAGCGCCGTCGTGTTCGCCGCTACGGCGCGGGCTTGTTTGGGCCGATCGAGCCACGCGCCGGGTGGGAAAAAATACAGGATCGGCCCGCGGTAGCCGATACGTCGCAGCGTCCGCGCAAAGCGCAGATTGAACGCTCCGAAATCGACCAAGACCAGCAAGTCCGGCGGCCGCCGGCGCAACCACGCGGCGTGCCGGAGCATGATGGCAAGCAGTGGGAGAATCTTGGCGAGTGCTTCGAGCGGACCCAAGCTCGCCCAGCCGCGCGTCTCTTGCGTGACCGCAAAGCCCGCCGCTCGCATGCGCTCGCTGCCGATCCCCTCGAAACGGGCTGCAGGCACGCGCGCTCCGATGCCCGCGGCCAGAGCCGTAGCCAGCATCTCGCCCGATGCCTCGCCGGTTGAGAAAAACACGCGCACCTACACGAACGTCCCGGACGCTACCCGCGTCGGCTGCGAAACAGTCCCCGTGCCGCAAAGCCGCCCGGATTCACTTCAAAATACCGCGTTCGGAGCCGGCCTCCACGAAGGCGATCAAATGCCGGCCCTGCGATGTTTTGACGATCTCGCGCATCGCATCGAGCGCTTGCGAAACGTTGCGTCCCGAGCGGTACATCAGTTTGTAGCACTCCTTGAGCTCGGCAAGCGTCTGCGCGTCGAATTCGGCGCGACGCAGCCCGACGCTGTTGAGCCCGTAGGCCTGCGCCGGGTTCCCTTCGACCAAAAAATAGGGCGGAACGTCGCGCGTAACCTTCGAGATGCCGCCCACCATCGCGTACTCGCCGACGCGAACGAACTGATGGACGCCCGTCATGCCGCCCACGTTGGCGTGGTCTTCGATGACCACGTGCCCGGCGAGTTGCGAAGTGGACGACATCGTGACGTTGTTGCCGATGCGGCAGTTGTGGGCAACGTGCACGTAGGCCAGCAGCAGCGTGTCGCTGCCGACCGTCGTTGCCTCGCCCGCGCCCGTAGCGCGGTGGATCGAGACGTACTCGCGGATAGTCGTACGGTCCCCGATGCTCGTATACGAGTGCTCGCCCTTGTATTTACGGTCTTGCGAGGGAAGGCCGATCGATGTGAATGGATAGATCGCGCAATCTTCGCCGACCGAGGTATGCCCGTTGATGACGACGTGGGCGAGCAGCTTGGTGCGCGCGCCGATCGCGACATGCTCGCCGACGACGCAAAATGGCCCGATATCCGCGCCCGCGCCGATCTGCGCGGTGGGATGGACGACGGCCGTTGGATGGATCAAGCCCGGCGGCTGCTCACTGGTGCAGAATCGTGGCGTCCATGCCGAAGTCCTCAACCGTCGAAACCGCGAACATCAACTCGGCGGCGCAGCACAGTTTCCCGTCGACTCTGGCTTCGCCGCTGACCCATCCGGCGCTCGAGCGCGTCCGCAGGAGAACCGTCTCCAAGTCGATGCGATCGCCCGGGACGACCGGGCGCCGAAACTTCGCCTTGTCGATTCCGGTGAGAAACGCGGTCCGCCGCCGAAAGTCGTCGGGACCCAGAATGATCGTGCCCCCGAGTTGCGCGAGCGCCTCGATTACGAGCACCCCAGGCATTAGCGGATAGCCCGGAAAGTGCCCTTGGAAGAAGTGCTCGTTCATCGACAAGTTCTTATAGCCGCTCGCGCGCTTCATCGGCTCGAAGTACGTGATGCGGTCGATGAGCAGCATCGGGTAACGGTGCGGAAGCACCTTCATAATGCGCACGATGTCCATCGAGTTCTCGACTCGGTCCGCTTGCGCGATCACGTTCCGAACACCGAGAGCGGCGGCGCGAAGGCTGCCCGTAGCGCCCCTACGGCCTGCGCGTGCAGCCGGTGACCGCTCTTGATCGAGACGACTTCGAACTGAGGCCAAGCGCCGAGCAGTGCAAAGTCACCGATCAGGTCCAGTGCCTTATGGCGCACGGTCTCATTGGGCCAGCGCTGCGGCGTCATCGCTCCGTCCGGCGCAAAAACGAGCGCGTTGTCGAGCGATCCGCCGCGTGCCAATCCGGCTTTGAGCAGCGCCTCGACTTCATGAAGGTAGCCGAAGGTGCGAGCCGGTGCGATCTCGCGAATGTAGATGTCCGGATCGATGCGCATGTCCAGAAAGTGAGCGCCGATCGGCGGCGCGTAGTCGACCGCAAACTTCACGCGGAACTCCTGCGCCGGGAGGACGATCAGGACCGCGTCCCCGTCGCGAAAGTACAGCGGCCGGTCGATCGCCATCAGCTGGCGCGGCGCGTGCTGATTGGCCAAACCCATTTTGGCGATCGCCTCGGCGAAGGCGGCCGAGCTTCCGTCGAGCACCGGTATCTCGGGTCCGTCGACCTCGATCAGCGCGTTGTCGACGCCCATCGCAAAGAGGGCCGACAGCAGGTGCTCGACGGTCGAGACGCGGTGTTCGCCCGAGCCCAGGACCGTGCAACGGCGCGTCTCGACGACGTAGCGCGGGTGGGCCGGAAACGTCGGCCCGTCGAGCACGCGAAAACGTAGACCGCTGCCCGCCACTTGAGGCCGGATGCTGACGCTCGCTCGAGCGCCGGTGTGAAGGCCGACGCCTTCGAATGCCAGCACGTCGCGGAGCGTATGTTGTTGCTGCATCACTTTCGTTCCAAAGCGCTCACTCGCTCGTAGAGCTTTTCGAGGTTCCGCAGGCGAACCTGCTGGCGCAGTTCGCTATGATGGTCGCGCGCCGGCTGCCCGCTGATGAAAGCGCCGTCGGGCACGTCGCCCCACACCATCGAGTTCCCCGCAATCTTGACCCGCGAACCCACCGAAATGTGACCGCGGAAGCCGCATTGACCCCCAACGACCGTATAGTCGCCGACTTTGGTCGAGCCTGCCAGTCCGCTCATCGCCGCGAAACCACAGTGGCGCCCGATCCGGCAGTTGTGGCCGATTTGCACGAGGTTGTCGATTTTGGTGCCCTCGCCGATCGTCGTCGAGCCCGTTTGCGCGCGATCGACGCACGTGTTGGCGCCGATCTCGACGTCGTCGCCCAGCACGACATTGCCGATTTGCGGAATCTTGGCAAAGCGACCATCGAAAAAGGCGTAGCCGAAGCCGTCGCTGCCGATGACGGCGCCCGGCTGAAGCACGACTCGATCGCCGGCGACGCATCGATCGAGCAGCATGGCGCGCGGGTGGAACGTGCAGCGTTGTCCGGCGCGGGCGTCTTCCCCGATCGTTACCCCCGCCATGAGGACGCTCTCGGCCCCGATTCGGGCCCGGGCGGCAACGATCGCCAGGGCTCCGATGTAGACGTCGCGCTCGATCGTCGCCGAGGCGTCGACGATCGCCGATGGGTGGCGGTAGGGACCGGCGCAGCGCGGCGGCTCGAGGTCGGCGAGCAGCGCTGCAAGCGCGGCCCGCGCCGATTCGACCAAGAGCAAGGGCTTGCGGGGGTCCGGCGCCCGCGCGGCGAGCCGCGCTTCGGTCAGCACGGCAGCGGCGCGCGATGCCAGCGCGTTACGCAGGTAACGCTCGTCGGTTGCGAAGGTCAGGGTCGTTTCGTCGACGTCGTCGATCGCACTGATGCGCTCGATCGGCGTGGCCGGGTCGCCCAGCACGGTTCCGCCCAGGCGTGCGGCGTACTCCCCGAGCGTCACCACCGTGCCCCGGACGCGAACGGCCTACGATGGCCCACTAGGGGGCGGGTGACGACTCGGTGATCTTGAGGATCTTTTCGATGTCGCTCGTGATGTCGACGCCGCCGTAGCCGACGTACTGGCGCGTCACGATCAAATTGAAATGCCGGCTATTGGCCACTTGCTGTGCGGCGCCGGTCAGGTCTCCGGTGATTTCGTTCTGCATGCTGATCATGCGCGAATTGAGCGCCGCCAGCTCTTGCTGTTTCTGGCGCGGCGAGCCGCTCGAGCGCTGGATCGCCTCCGCGTCGGAGGCGAGCTGGTTGTGATAGTTGATGAACTTCGGCCAGTTGGCTTGAATGCGGGCGATGTCGACGGTCGCTATCTGACTGCCCGGTTGCGCGCATCCGGTGAGCGCGAGGAGCAAGGCGGCTGCGAACTGATGGCGCTTCACTCGTGCAGGCTCTCGATGTCTTTCTCGGCGTCGGCGGTCAAGTCGACCCCGTCGGCCGGCGCGACGATCTCGCCGAAAACCACGTCGATGCCGCGTTTGGCAGCGATGATTTTGACCTCGCGGTCGATTTGCGCGACCATCGAGTCGTACAGATCCGAGCGCTGTTTTTGCAACGCGTCGAGCTCCTTGCGGGCGCCGCTCTGCGCGGATTGGTCGACTCCTTGGAGCGCCTGGAAGCGACGCGTGAGGTCTTGCTTGGTCTTCTGGAAATCCGCAATCGTTTGATTGGCGTCCTTGGTGAAATCGGCTTGATACTTCTGGTGCAACGCCACCAGCTTATCGCGCAAGTCGGGCGGCAAACCGGCCGGGACTGCGGCGCCGCTCGGGGCTTGGGCCGGCAGCCGTCCGAGCTGGGAGATGACGTCCTTGCGCGTTTCAGCCTCACGCTGGTTAATCTTCGCGGTCGTTTGCTTTCGCAAATCGATCGCTCGCCGCTGCAGCTCGGCGCTCGACTCTTCGCGCAGCCGGCTCTGCAGCACGGCAAGCGCCGCTTGGTCGCGGTTCTTCATCGCTGCCAACGCGTCGGTCTCTTTTTGGTTGAGCGCGTCCAACTGTTTCTTGGTGTCTTCACGGTCGGCGTCGCTGAGCACCAGGTTCGAAAGCTTGGTGCGCAGGCTCAGACGGTCTGAGGCATCGGCGCTAGCGAGCGAAAGCGCATAATCACCCTCTTGCCTCTGGAAAAACTCGACCTTCGCGCGATAGGTCCGCTGCGCCCGGTCCGAGATCGATTTTTGCAGTCCCGAAAACGCTTGTTGGTCTTGATCGAGCAGTGCTTTGCGATAGCTTGTGAAATTGCGTTGGGCCGTGTCCGCCACATCCTTGGCTTGGGCCGAAGCGGTCGTCGCCATGCGCGCCTCGATCCCCGCCCCGCCCGGCCCCGACGCCACGCCCGCGGCGGCTACGGCCGCTTGGATCGCCGCCCGCTCGCGCTGTGTATATTCGTCCTGCTTGCGCTTGAGCTCGGCCCGCGTCCGATCGCTCGCCGCATCGAGCTCCTTCTGAAGCGCGACGGTTGCGCGCTGCAGCTCTTCCGGCGAAGCGGCCACGCTTTGACCGACCGCCTTGAGCTGCAGGGCCAACATATCGTCGTCGAGGCGCGCAAGCTCTCCGTAGAGCGGGTGGCGCTTGACCAGATCGTCCATGCGCACGTAACCCACTTGACCGGCGTTCTTTGGGACCGGTGTAGTCGGGCTCTGCGGCGCGCGCGCACACGCGCTGAACAGCAGCAAACACCCGAGCCCATACGCGGCGCGGCGCATCATCTACTTGAGGGCGGCGGTGACATCGCTTGTGATGTCCGTCCCGCCGTAGATCAAATCGGCCCGATCGATCACCAAGAGCAGCCCGCGCTTCTTCGCGACTGAAGCGATGACGTCGCGCGTTTGGTCGACGAGCGGCCCGATAAGGTCCTTTTGCTTGTCCGTGATCGTTTTACGCATGTCTCTGAGGATTTGCTGCCGGTCGGCATCGCTCTTGGCGCCGCGCAGCTTCTGTTGCGCTGCCGTTTGCTGGTCGTTCTCGAATTTGAGGAACTGGTCGTTGGCCGCTTTCATCTTGGGGATCTGGTCGATCTGCTGTTGATCGACAAAACCGACGTTGGAGGGGGGCGGCGTGCTGACCGGCGGGACCGGGTCACCCGGACCGTTGAGCAGATCGATAACGCTCCTGGTGACGTCTTGACCGCCCAAGATGACGATGCGCTTGTCGACGACGACCGAAAGGTTCTTACTGGACGCGACCGCCGCGATCGCGACCTGCGCCCGCTGCAGCAATGGACCGAGCAGGTCGCGCTGCCGGAGCAGCAGCTTGTTCTGAAACTCTTGCGCGATCCGCGCCTGTACGTTCGGATCCCGCACGCCGCGCATCTGGGCCGCGAACTGCTTGTCCAGTTTCGCTTTGTAGGCGCCCAAGTCGCGGTTGGTAGCGACGAACGCCGGCATGCTCGCGATCTGCGCTTGATCGACGAACCCGATGTCGGTGACGTCGGCGGCCAGCGTTTCCGGCGCGAACGCAAGGCCGGCGAGGACCAGCGTTGCGAGCGCTCCGAGGGTTCGAAAACGGCGAGCAAACCGGACGGACACTAGAAACTCTGCCCGATCCCGAAGCTCGTGTGCGTGCCGCCGCGCCCGCGCGCAAAGTCCAGCCGAATCGATCGGAACCCGAGCTGCGGCAGGTCGAAGCGGATGCCGACGCCGGCATCGGTGTGATAAAGCCAGTTGTTGTAGTCCGCGACCACGTTGCCGAACTGGTCGAGGATCGGTGCGGCGCCGCGGATGCGCAACATGCCGTCGTCGAAGAACGTGGCGATCGAGAACTTCCGGTCGGGCGTTACCGGGACGCGCAGTTCCGCCTGCAACAGCACGGCCTGGGTTCCATAGAACACCTCGCTGTAACCGCGCAACTGCTGGTCGGAAAAGACGAACAGCTTGCTCGGCGGAACGGCCCCGGTCGTGTCGCCGGCCAGCGCGTGAAACCCGAGCGTCGAGGCCTTGAACACAGGGAAGAAGCGAGCCACGTCGAGCGTCGTGATGGTGTAGGTGAAGTCCGATGCCAAGCTCTTGTCGCTGATTTCTTCGGTCAGCGAAGCGTTTACCCCGCGGCGCGGATTAAAGACGTCGTCGCGCGTATCGTCGGCGAGCCCGAACGAGACGCTGTGCAGATCGTAGGCGTCGCCATTGCTCGTCGGAGCGATCGACGAGGCGATGACGCCAAGGGTGCTGCTCTCGTTACCGACGCCGAACGGCGACGTCGTGAGCGGCGCCTGAAAAACGGTTTGTGCACCGGGGACGAAGTACGGCGCCGGCGCCGACACGTCGGTTGAAAGGCGCTGCACGTTCACCCCGACCGAAGCGGTCACGTAGTCGCTCAAGCGGCGCCCAAGATTGGTCGAGGCACCGGTCGCTTCTTGCCCGTAGGTGGCTGCGACGCCGGAGATCGTGTCCGAGTTGGGAACGAGCGTCACCGGGACCGTTCCCCCGTTGCTGCTCACCGGGGGACAGGGAATGCCAATGCCGCAGATGATCGGGCTCGTGCCCAGCGCCGAGGCCGCCGACGAACCGTAGACTTGGTAGTAGTTGGTCTGCTTCGATGTGAAGATCGACGCCGCCAGGCTGTATTTCTCGGCTTTCGGCGTGTCGCCGAGGTATGGCTCGGTGTATGAAAGCGAGGCGTCGGCAACCCGCGAGCCGCGCTCGTAACGAATCTGTGCGCCATTGCCGGTGCCGTTGATATTGCTCTGCCCATAGGACAGGGTTCCGGTTAGGCCTTGCCCGGTGGGCCCGCCCGAATAGCCGGCGCCGACCTGCGCGGTCCCGGTCCGCTGCTCCTTGACGTTCCAATCCAGCGTCACTTCGTACGGCTTCTTCGGATTGGGACCAGGCTTCGGATTGAGCTCGACTTTTTCGAAGAAGCCGAGGTTGTTGAGGCGCTCGTAGTCGCGCCGTAAGCCGCTCTGGGTCACGTAGTCGCCCGGCCGCATGCGCAGCTGACGGCGGACGACGCGGTCCTTCGTGATCGTGTTGCCGGTGATTTGGACGGCCCCCACCTTCATGGCATAGATCGAATACTTGACGGCTGCCGTGCCGTTGTCGAGGTTGACGGTCGTGGGATCGATTCCGGCTTCGAAGTCGCCCAGCTGAAGGTCGTACTTCTCGTACACCTTCTTAAGGTTCTCGTAGTCCTTGTCGCGCGCTTCTTCCGAGTACGGCTGCCCTACTTTGAGGGTCAACGCTTGCGCAAGGATGGTCTTCTTGATCAGCGGGTCGCCCGTGATCTCGATCGCCGAAACGGTCAAGCCTTCGCGGACGTCGAGCGCGAGCACGCCGGTTTGGGCATCGATCTTGATCCCGTGGACGTGATTGGGAACCTGACCGCTGTACCCGATCTTATCGTAATAGGAATTGATCTTGAGCACGTCCTGATGGAGGGTGTTGCTGTTGAGGACCTGTCCCACGGCCGTGTCCATCAAGGCAAGCAAGGTGTCGCTCGGGACGTGATCGTTTCCCGTGAATTGAATCTGCTGGATGACCGGGTTCTCGATGACGCGATAGGTGATCGCGATACCGTCGGGGCGCTGGCGGATCAACGGCGGCACCTGATCGGCGAAGTAGCCGAGGTCGAAGATGCTCTGCACGTCCTCGCGCACGGTCTGTTCGTTGAAGGGCATCCCCGGCTTCATCTTCACGACCGAAAGGATCCGATCGGTCGGCACGTGGGCGTTGCCGGAAACGTCGACGCTCACGACGACCGGGGCCGTTTGCGCGAGCGCGGCGAGGGGCAGGCCCAGACTCAAGATCGCGACGAGCACGACGCAATGCCGGCGCGCAGCGCGAGGAGGATCGATCATGCAGCAGCTTCCTGTGCGCCGAGCTTTGGGGCGCAACGACCGGCGCGGCAGCGCGCAGGTCGACCCGGCGGTTCTCTTTTTGTCAGCGCCGCCAGGTTCGCCCCCTCGCCCCGCGGTCCTTGGACCTTCACCAAACCTTCAGGAGCGGGCGCGCGGCGGCCCGTGCCGTGCGCGCAGGAGCGCTTGGCGGAACGGAAACTCACGGGAAAAGCCGCTGCACCGAGAACGAAAAGCCCGACTGCCCGCCGAGCGGCTGCACGTAGAGGTGCTGGTTGGCGGCGCCAAAGAGCAGCGGGTTCTGCGCACCCAGCGTTTGCACGCCGAGCGTTTGAAAATAGGTCAGCTGCGCCGCCATCGCTTGGCTGGGCTTGACCTCGAAGCCGAACGTCTGGCGGTACGGGTACGAGAATGACTGCCCGTAGATCGCATCGACCGCCTTGCCGAGCAGCTTGCGCGCCGTCACGCCGACGTCTCCCGTGTAATCGACGTTGACCGCTAAGTTTGTCAGCCCGAGCGCTTCGCCGATCTGCGACTCGACCGGTGCTAGCAGGGTGCGCGTGAACTGAGCGTTGACCAGGCCGAATGCCTCCTGGCCGACCGTGATCTCGCCCGTCCCCGGCCGCGTGACCGCAACGCCGGGCGGCAGCGCTGGTTGGCTGAGTTGTCCGGGCATCAAGGTCGTGCCGCCGAAGAGATTGGTCGCCCCGACCGCCGGCGCGTTGAAGAGCAGTCCAAGGATCTGCTCCCGGTCGTAGGCCGGGTTCGATGAGAGCTGAATGTTGAGATTCGTGACGGGTCCCGCCATCGCGAGGTCGATGTCGGCGCTGCCCGTCAGGTTACGCGTGAGGTTCGGGTCGGGGTTGACGACGTGGGTGGTCGCCTGCACGTCGAGGTTCGGAATGATGCCGTCCGAGGGCGTGAAGACGACGGATCCGCGCTGCAAGCGGAAGACGGTGTTGAAGTAGGTCAGCGTGCCGCCGGTCGAGTCGAACTGGCCGCTGAGCACCGGATCGGCTAGCGTGCCCGCCACGGTCAGCGCTCCGCGGCCCCCGATGTCGATGTTGGCGCTGCGCACCCGCACGTTGCGATCCGCAATCAGCCGAAGGTTGAAGGCGACGTTGCGGGCCGGATCGGGGGTAGCGGTCGAGCCGGCAGCCCCGCGAGCGGGATCGTTTGAAGCCGGAAAGAGGAATGCTGAGAAGGGGATGGTTGCGTCCGCTAGGGTCGCCTCCCCGGCCAGCATCGGCGCCTTTCCGGGCTGGTGGCTAAGCTCGATCTTCCCATCGACTTGGCCGCGCCCGAAGGCCGGCAAATCGAAATAGAGATGCGAGGCCGTTGATACGAGTTGGTACTCGGCGTCGGCTCCAGGCCGCACCAGGTCCGCAAAGCGGATGTGCCCGTGGGCCTCTAGCGTTCCGCCGCCCGCCTCGGCGCGCAGACTCTCGAGCGTTGCTTGATTTCCAAGGAACGCCACTTCTGCGTTGAGGTTGGTCAGCGGCACGGCCTCGAAGCCGGGCGCATACAGCCCTTTCTGCAAGGCAAGCCGGCCGACCAATTGGGGAGAGCCGGCCGTCCCTCGGAGGACAAGGTGACCGTCGAGTGCTCCTTCGAGCCGCGAACCCCCCGGCAGCAGCGGAGCGAAGTCGCTCAGGTCGACGCCGCGTACGGCGACGTCGAGGTCAAGCGGAGCGCTGGCCGGGCCGAGGCCGAAAGGCGAGACCGTGAGGGGCACGGAGCCGGCGAGGTAGACCGTGCCCTTGGTGAAGGCTGCCTCCGCGCCGCTGATCGCGACGTCGTGCCCGTGCAGACTGAACTGGCCCAGAAGCTGGCGCACGGCAAGCCCTCGCACCGTCGCGGCTTCGAGGTCGAAGCCGCCGGCCAGGTGCGGTTGGGAGCGTGTGCCGTTCACCTTCACGTCGACGTCAGCCGCACCTGAGAGGGGCGGCGCGCTCGGGAAAAGGCGCGCTGCGAGCGTTCCGACGTTGGGGGTGCTCCCGTGCAGCGCGAACGCGATCGGATCGGTCGCACCCAATCCGAAGGTGCCGGTTCCCGTTGCCGTCAGCCCGGCCAGATCGAGCTCTGCGCTCGTCACGCGTGTCCGTTGCCGATCCGAGGCGGCGGTCAAGGTCAGCAGGTCGACCGGCAGGTTGCCGATCCGGCCGTCGCGCAGCGTCGCCGTCGTCTTGATGGCCGGACTTCGTACCGGTCCGTCTACGGTCGCATCGGCATCGACCCGGCCGGCGAGTGGATACTCGATCCCGACGACGGGAAGCCAGGCGGCCAGATCGAGCCCGGCGAGCTGGACCGTGCCGTCGAAACGCGAGCGCGCGAGCAGCGAGCGCAGCGGCGAGGTGCCGTCAAAGACGAGCGAACCGGCGCCCTGCAGTCGTCCGGAGGCGCCGCCGAACGCCACCGCACCTTGGACGCGCGAGCCGCTGCTCTGCCAGCGTGCGGTCGCGTCGCCCAAGGCAAAATTTCGGTAGCGCAGCGCCGCGAAGGCGATGTCGGCCCGGGTCGCAATCGCGCGCCCGCGCCGCTCGAAGCTGGCCCTCATGTGGCCGCGCCCGGCCAGCGCCTCGCCGGCATCGAAAAGATCGTCGAAGTCGGCCAGATCCGCCGCCGGCGCATCGATCCGGAAGGAAGCATCGTCCCCGACGACGCTGCCGGCGAAGCGCGCGCCGGTCGATCCGACCACGAGCGACCCGCGGTCAGCGCTCAAGCCCGTTGGGCCAGCCGAAACGTCCGCCGCGAACCTCTCGAAGCGTTGCCCGTCGTAACTTCCTTCGGGCAGCTCGACGCGGCCGCGCACCGTCGGGCGCGAACTGCGGCCCCCGAGGTGCAGGTCGCCGTCGAGGGTCCCGGTCAGGTCCGCATCGGAACGGGCGGCGCTGGCCAGCAGAGCCGAGAGACCGACGTCGCGCAGGCTCAGTTGGAGATCGAGTCCGACCTGACCCGAACCAAGGCCGCTCACTCGCCCGCTCACGGCGCCGGCGCTTTCTCCCAGGAGCGCGAGGGTGCGGTCGAACCCGACCCCCGAGCCCAAAAGGTGAACGTCGCCGTTGCCCGCCACCGGCATGGCGGCGTAGCGGCCGCTTCCGACGGCGACGCCGCCGTCGAAGCGCGAAGCGGCGCCTCGATAACCAAACGACCCCAGGACCGACACGGTGCCCGCGCCGAGCGGTGAGCCCGCTCCGCGAAGGAGCCGTGCGTCGGCTCCGGCCAGACTGAGGCCGAGGCGTTCGTTTGAACCGCGTCCGACGCGTCCGGCGAATGCGAGGTCGCCCCCGGCGACCCGGGCTTGCCCCGCGTAGACGTCGAGTTCGCCGCCCGCGACTCCCAGCGTCCCAGCCAGGCGCGTGACCGGTACGCCACGCACCGCCGCGCCGGACGTCGTGGCGCCGCTGGTCTGGACGAGCGTTCGCTGGCCGTCAATCGCAAGCACGACCGGCCCGTCGACGGGCCCGTGGGCGCGCAGATCGCCGGTCAACGAGGCCAGGCGCTCGAAGCTGCCGCGATAGCCGCCGGCAAGCGTCAGGCGCCCGCCGGCATAGGCTCCTTTGCCGGAGAACGCGCCCCACGGCCCGTCGGCGCGAAGCTCGCCGAGGCGCAGATCTCGCAGCGCTCCGGCCACCTGGCCCTGCGCGGCGGCCAGGACGATGCTCCCGAAGCGCAGGTCATGCACCGCGAGACGGCCCGCCAGACGGAAGTTGGCGGGCGTCCCGCCGCCGGCTAGCGACCCGCCGACCAAGCCCGCGAAAGGCGGCGGCCTCAGCCATTCGAGCGCCGGTAGCCGTGGATTCGCGGCTACCTCGCTCGCGGTCAGGCCGTTCACGTCGAGCCAGAAGCCGCTCTGACTCGCGCTGCGATCGAAATAGTAGGCCGCTGCGAGGTCGCCGCCGCCGGCCGTTTGCAGGTGCAGCGGGCCGAACTCGCCGTCGCCGGTTCGATCGATGCGGAAGAGGGTGCCCAGCACCACCCCGGGGGCCGAGCCGCTGACCACGCCGCGCGCATCGAGCGCGAGGTCGGTTCCGGTCAGCAACGCCACCGCGCGGGTCGCAAGCGTCGGCGCCGCTTGCGCCACGAAGGGGAGCGCTCCGGCCGGCGCGCGCGCCTCGACGACCAGCTGCGGCGTGTCGTGTTCGGCGATGTCGAGCGTGCCGCGCGCGTCCACATCGACCGCACCGTAACCGGCGCTCGCCTGCACCAGCGTGACGCTGCTGGCGTAATAGGCGACGTTGCCCCGCAGGGCCGCAAGCGGCACGCTTCCGTAAGCGGCTTGCGGCCCCGCGAGCGTGACGTCGACCAAGGGGCTTCCGACCGCGCCCTCGACCAGCGTCCGGACCGTTAACACTGGACCGCTGACGGGCAAGCGCCGGGAGAAGGCAAAGAGCCGGCGGGCCGTGGGGAGCGAAAGCCGCGCCGTGACTCCGAGCCGAAAGGCCGGGTCGCGCCAACCGTAGAGCGCGCCCGCCAGACGGACCCGAGCGCCGCCGATGGTCGCATCCAGCGATCGCGCCGCGACGCCGTCGTCGAAGACGTTCAACCTGCCGCGCATGTCTTGCGCCGCGGGCACGAGGCCGGGGATGCGCATCGCGCCGCCCACAAGGGCGGCTCCGCCGCTCAGATGATACGCCTCTCCGGCTCCAAGCGCGTACGCCCGCACGTCGAGATCGCGCAACTCACCCGAGCGCACTTGGGCCTTCGGTGAATTGATTAGATAGTTCAGCATCGCGACCAGCGGAACGCGCCGCGCCGTGAGGCGGTGCATGGCAAATCCACGCGCGGCATCGACCGTACCGGCGAGGGACAGAGCGCTCTCCGGGTCACCTGCGACCAGGGCCCGGGCGCGATAGACGCTGCGGCCGACGGTGTCCACGCGCGCATCGAGCCGGAGCGCGTCGAGCGAGAGGCGACGGGATGCGGCGATCTTGCGCCAGGGGTCGAGCACCACGATGCTGCCCCGCGACAGTTGCAGGTCGAAGGCGAGCGGCGCAGCCTGCGAAGGTCCCCGCGCGGGGTTGGGCGGCGTTCCGGCGGAAGCGCTCGCGACCGTAAAGCTGCCGTCGCGGCGGCGTACGATCCAAAGGCGCGCGTCATCGACGGCGACGCGGTGAAGGCCAAAACGGTGAGCGCTGCCGGGTAAGAGCTCGCGTGGATCGTACGCGAGATCGAGCCTGGCTACGTCGAGAAGGGGTTCGCCGGCGCGGCGGACGTGAAGTCCGCGGACGCTCAGCCGGTCGGCGCGAAGCTGGAGAACCTCGAAGGCGAAACGGTCGCCGGTCGCAATGTCGAGCGCGCCCGCCACGACGGCGCGCAGAAGCGGACGGTAAAAGGCCGCGAGCAGCACCATGGCAAGGGCCACCACGACGATGGCGGGAGGCCTTCGAATCCGCAAAGCCACGTTCCGGTCAACGAACCACGGCAGCGCCGCGTTCGAGAATCACCGCCTTCGTGTTCGCAACCCCCGCGCTTCGTAGCCGAATTATGTGCCGCACCTCTGGGATGAGACGGGCGGTCTTCTCACAGGTCGAGATTCTTTACGGAGCGTGCAAACGCCTGAATGAATTCCTTGCGCGGCTCGACCTTGTCGCCCATCAGGGTGGTGAACATGTCGTCGGCTGCGACCACGTCCTCGAGCGCGACTTGCTTGAGACGGCGGCTCGTGGCGTCCATCGTCGTGTCGGCCAACTGGTCGGCGTCCATCTCGCCCAGACCCTTGTACTGCTGGACTTGGAAGTCTTTGACGTCCGCCTCGCCGATCAGCTCTTTGAGTTCCTGATCGGAAAAGGCGTAGCGCTGGTTCTTTCCGCGCCGGATGCCGTAAAGCGGCGGCTGAGCGATGTAGACGAAGCCCTTCTCGATCAGCGCACGCATCTGCTGATAGAAAAACGTCAGCAACAGCGTGCGAATGTGCGAGCCGTCGACGTCGGCGTCGGTCATGATGATGATCTTGTGATAGCGCAGCTTCTCGACGTCGAAGTCGGCACCGATTCCGGTACCGAGCGCCGTGATCATCGCGCGAATTTCTTCGTTCGAAAAGACTTTGTCTTCGCGCGCCTTCCACACGTTGAGGATCTTGCCGCGCAGCGGGAGGATCGCTTGCGAGCGGAAGTCGCGCCCCATCTTGGCCGTGCCGCCGGCCGAATCGCCTTCGACCAGAAACAGCTCGCTGAACTTGGGATCGGTGTTCGTGCAGTCCACGAGCTTGCCGGGCAGCCCGCTGCCGTCGAGTGCATTCTTGCGCCGCGAGAGGTCGCGGGCTTTCTTTGCGGCCTCGCGCGCCCGGGAGGCCTGCATGCATTTTTCAACGATGGCCCGAGCGTACTTTGGATTCTCTTCGAAGAAGAAATCGAGCCGCTCGTTGACCAAGCCGTAGACGATGCTGCGGACCTTCGCGTTGCCAAGCCTGGTTTTCGTCTGACCCTCGAACTGCGGCTCTTCGAGCTTGACCGAGACGACGGCGGTCAAGCCTTCCATGCAGTCGTCGGTCGAAAGCGACCCATCGCTCTCCTTGAGCATGCCGCGCTTGCGGGCGTAGGCGTTGACCGCATTGGTTACCGCGGTGCGGAAACCCAGCAGGTGCATGCCGCCTTCGGTCGTGTTGATGTTGTTAGCGTAGGTAAAGATCGTCTCGGAATAGGTGTCGGCCCATTGCATCGCGACCTCGACCGAGACGCCTTCCCGCTCGCCGTTGGTCGAGATGATCGGGTGCAGCGGATCTTTCTTGTCGTTGAGATGCTCGACGAACGAAATGATCCCGCCGTCGTAGACGAAGGTCTTTTCTCTGGGCGGATCGACCCGCTCGTCGACGAGCGTGATCGAAAGCCCCCGGTTGAGGAAGGCCAACTCGCGCAGCCGTTTCTGCAGGATGTCCCAGTGGAAATCGGTCGTCTCGAAGACGGAGCGGTCGGGCAGGAACCACTGGACCGTTCCGGTCCCTTCGGCTTTGCCGATCGTCTTCAGTTTTTGTACGGTAAAGCCGCGCTCGAAGCGAATCTCGTATTCTTTTCCGTCGCGTTTGACACGCGTGGTCATGCGTTCGGAGAGCGCGTTGACGACGGAGATGCCGACGCCGTGCAAGCCGCCCGACACCTTGTATCCGCCGTGACCGAACTTCGCGCCCGCGTGGAGGATCGTCATGACGACCTCGACGGCCGGCATCTTTTCCTCGGCATGGAAGTCGACCGGGATGCCGCGGCCGTCGTCTTCGACCAGGCACGAGCCGTCCTTGCCCAGGACCACCCGAATCCGCGAGGCAAAGCCTGCGAGCGCCTCGTCGACCGCGTTGTCGACCGCCTCGTAGACGAGCTGATGCAGGCCCCGCTCGCTCGTATTCCCGATATACATGCCGGGGCGCTTGCGAACCGCCTCGAGACCCTTGAGAACCTCGATCTGTTCGCCGGTGTAGCCGTTCATTCGCCTTCTACTTCGGCGCCGAAGGGTTATCCACATCCGCGCGCCCGGCGCGCAAAAGCGTCTCGAGCTCGTCGCCCAGTACGTGACGCAGGAGCGCCGGGGTTACGCGTTCGGGCGGCAGCCCCGATTGCAGCAAGACGTAGGAGCTTGCGATCTGGCGTTCGTGGCGGTTGGGGTTGATGCGGCGGCGGCGTCGCGCGTACTCGAGCATGACCCACCAGCGGGCCAACAGCTCGCGCCGCGCTTGCGCGAAATCGTCCGGCGTACAGGCCGGCGCGTACGCGCGCAAGTCCTCGTGAGAGAGCCACGGCGCCGCGAAAAGGAGCCGCTGGACTTCGGTTCGGCGCGCCCGCTCGGCGGAACCGGCACACGGCGCGCACGGCGGCCCGGCCGTCTCCACGGGCGCACCGCAGACGCTGCAGTGTGCCGCGGCAGCGCGCTGGAACCGCGCCAGGCGCCGGCGTAAGCGATCCAGCGCCGCGCGTTCGTCGGGCGCCTCTTCCGGCGCAGGATCGCGCCGCCGCGGGGCCGGCGGCTTTCGCACCAACGGCAGGGCACCGGCGCGTGCCCGCTTCACCGCGCCGCTGCGAAACGCCAGCCGCTCGACGTGAGCGGTCTCGGGCAGCTGAGCCAGGCCCGCCAGAATGTGGGGCGAGAGCATCTGCAGTTGCTGGCTCCAGGCGCTCGAGCCGGTTGCTACGAGCAGGGTGGAACCGCTCAAGGAGAGGGGCCAGGCATGCTCGGCGACGCGAGCTCCAACCAGGTCCGGCCAGGCTGCGACGGTCGCCGCGAGAGGGTGAGGCGGCCCGGAGCGCGCCGGCGACCAGCCGGCAAGCACGGCGCCGAGCGAACGAAGCACGTTTAGGCGACCTGGTCGAGGGTTGCGGCGCGGACTCGATAGACCGCCGCGTCCGGGACCTCGAGCGGCCCGGTCGACGAGATGAAGGCTTGACCGTACCCGCCCAGCGCTTGGAGAAATGCAAGCCGGCGCTCGGAGTCGAGTTCCGAGAGCACGTCGTCGAGCAAGAGAATCGGAGCGTCGCCCGAGCGCGCCTCTAGGAAGCCGAATTCGGCGACTTTCACGGCCAGCACGGCGGTCCGTTGTTGCCCTTGGGAACCATAGGCCGCCAGGGCCTCACCGCCGAGGGTGAAACGCAAGTCGTCACGGTGCGGGCCGCACAGCGCGGCCCGCCGGCTGCGCTCCGCGGCACCGAGCAACTGCAACTGGGCGCGAAAGGCGCTTTGCACTCCCGCATCGGTGGGCAGCTCGAAAGCGATGTTGGGAACGTAAGCGAGGCCGAGCCAACCATCGGACGCCCCGGCAAAACTCCGATATGCCGTCCGCGCGCGCTCTTCCAGCTCGACCGTAAAAGCTCGCCGTGCCAGCATGAGCCGTCCGCCCGTTTCAACCAAGCGCTCGTTGTAGACGGCCAGCAACGCCTCGTCGAGCGGCGCCGCATCCCGCAGCAGCGCACCTTTCTGAGTCAGGGCCCGTTCGTAAGCGGCTAGGGCGGCGTAGTACGGAGCGCTGTCCTGCGCCAGCGCTGCGTTGAGCAGCGCGCGGCGAAGCGACGGCGGTCCCGTTACCAGCTGCAGATGGCCCGGCACGAAGCTCACGACGCGCATGCGCCCGAGATAACCTGCGTAGCGCGCAGCGTGCCCGTTGACCGTATACGTCTTGCGCACGCTGCGGCTGCCGAGCGTGATGCGGCAACCCAGCCGGACGCGTGCACTGCTCGCCGTTTGGCGCGCCTCTCCGAAGATGGTTGCGACCGCGGCGCTCTGCCGCACGACTTCACCCGAGGCGCTCGTGCGAAAAGACTTGCCCGTGCCGAGCAGGGCGATCGCTTCCAACAAGTTGCTCTTGCCCTGCGCGTTCGCACCGACGATCACGTTCAACCGCGCACTCGGCATCCAATCGAGGCTTTCGTAGTTGCGCACCTCGCTCAGGATGAGCCGCTCCAAAATCAAGCGCGCGCGAAGTTATCGCTAGGGGCGCGGTCGAGTCCGAGCGTCACTGCCGCAGCGGCATCAGCACGTACATCTGTTGTTGCCCTTCGACCGGCTCGCCCGGACGAATAGCGGCCGGCGACAACGGACCCAAGAACTCCATCACGACTTGCGGCGAATCGACGTGCGAGAGAATCTCGACCAAATAACGCGCATTGAAGGCGATCGCCAGATCGTCTCCCGTTTGCTCGATCTCGAGCTCTTCGTACGCGTTCCCCGTCGTATCGGAGTTGGCGGTGATGATGAGTTCCTGGTTGGCGACGCTCATTTTGATCATGCTGGCGCGGTCGCCGGCAAGGAGCTCGGCCCGCCGCAGGCTCGCCATCAAGGCATTGGTGTTGACCCGTAAAGACCGGTCGAACTGGCTCGGAATGACCTGAGAGTAGTTTGGGTACTGGCCGTCGACGAGGCGCACAACGATCGAGGTACGTTCGGCCGCAAAGGCCAGCTGATTGCCGGCCGGGCCGAGCGCCGATACCTCGACCGTTTCGGTATTGCCGAGATTCCGTGCCGCTTCGGCCAGTGCGCGCGAGGGGACCACGTACTTTACGGTTCCTTCCTCACCCAGACCCCGTGCCAGCTCCGTCTCCCATTTGGCCAGCCGGTACCCGTCGGTGGCGACCATCGTAAGCCGGTCTCCGCTGAGCTCGAGCATCGTTCCCATCAGGACGGCGCCGCGCGCCTCCTCGCTCGAGGCCGCGAAGATCACCGCCCCGATGCCGTCGCGAAAGCGTTTCGCATCGATGGCGAAGGACGCCCCGCGCTGCGCCGAAGGCAAGGGCGGATACTCGTCGGGCGGAAGCGCGTGGAAATCGTAGTTCGAACGCTCGCACTTGACGCTGGCCCGGGTCGGCGTGCCGGAAAGCTCGAGCAGCCCCGGCGGTAAGTTTCCCAGGTAGCCGCTAAAGAGCTTGGCCGGGACGGTGACGCTCCCCGGCTCGACGATTTGGGCCGGAAACTGGTGTTCGAGGGTCAGCTCGAGATCGGTTGCGCGCACGCGAATGCCGTCCTCGGCCGTGCTCAGCAACACGTTGGAAAGGATCGGCACCGTCGTATGCGCGTTGACGACTTTGCTAGCCGCTCCGACGGCAACCGCGATGTCCTTCGTGCTGCACTGAAATTTCACGTACTCACCGTCGGCGCGATCACCCCTGGCTCTTTCTTAAGTGATAGTAAAGATCGTCGTAGTAGTAGTAAGGCGGTGTAAACTGTGAAGAACGGCGCAGAGCCCGATTCGTGAGCGTCGTAGCGCGCCGGAAAAACGGTGAGCTACTACGGTAGGACTCTCCACATTCTCACCGGGCAGGTCTTTCCGGGTGGTTATCCACGCCCGCGCAAGCGCCCTGTACCGCGTCGTTCCACAGGGTGAACTGGGCCGATTCGAGCCCGGCTGAGTTCAGTCGTTTTGGCAGAGCGCCATCAGCGAGAGGACCTTGTTGCGGTAGGCTTCATCCACGGCCATCTGGTTCTTAACCTTGTCGCGGGCGTACATGATGGTGGTGTGATCCTTCTTGGCGAACTCGCGCGCGATGTGCGGAAGCGAGTTGCCGGTCAGTTCGCAGGCCAAGTACATCGCGATGTGCCTTGGCGCGGCGATCCGCTGATCGCGCCGGTGATGGTCCATTTCCTTCACGGTCAGGCCATACGCCCGGGAGACCTTGTCCTTGATGTGGGCCACCGTAATGCGCCGGGCGGGCAAGGCGTTGACGCTGTTCTTGAGTACCTCGGCGGCCAGCTCCGTGGTGATCGCGGATTTGGTGAGCGAGGCAAAAGCGACGACCCGGATCAGGGCTCCTTCCAACTCGCGAATGTTGGAAGGGATGACCTTTGCGATATACGAGGTGACCTCGTTGGGAACGGGGATGTTCTCGGACTCAGCCTTCTTGCGCAGGATCGCTTCGCGCGTCTCGAGATCCGGCGGCTGAATGTCGGTAAGCAGACCCCACTCGAAACGCGAGCGCAGACGGGATTCGAGCGTCTGAATCTCCTTCGGGGGGCGGTCGCTCGAGATGACGAGCTGCTTGCGTGCGTCGTGCAAGGAATTAAAGGTGTGGAAGAACTCCTCTTGCGTTTGCTCTTTTCCCTCGAGAAACTGAATGTCGTCGATGAGCAACACGTCGACGTGGCGGTACTTGTTACGAAACTCGAGCGTCTGGTTGTTCTTGATGGCGATGATGAATTCGTTGGTGAACTTCTCGCTCGAGACGTAGACGATGTTGGAAGTGGGATTCTGGGCTTGGACGCGGTGCCCGATGGCATGCATCAGATGAGTCTTGCCCAGACCAACGCCGCCATAGAGAAAGAGCGGATTATAGGCGCGGGCCGGCGCTTCGGCGACCGCTTGGGCGGCCGCGTGAGCGAAGCGGTTGGAATTGCCGATGACGAACTCTTCGAAGGTGTAGCGCACGTTAAGAGTGCCGTAACGAAGCTCGTCCGATGGGCTGCGGGCCGGGGCCGGCGCGAGCGCGGCGGGTTCAACCGGCGGTTCTTCGGAGACCACCAAGCGCAAATCGACCGTCTCGCCGAGCAACCGGGAAAGGACCTCGCAGATGTCGCTTTTGAGGGCGCTGGTGGCGATCCAGTCGCGCGCGAAGCTGCTTTGGGCAGCCAGGACGATAACCGATCCTTCCACCCCGACGACGCGTATGGGCCGCAGCCACATCTCGAAGACGGGTTTGGTGTAGCGGCCCTCAAGGGCCCCCAAAACGGAGGTCCAGAGATCGTTGGAAGCGTTGGTCTGACTGACTGCAACACCCATGTCGTGACCGCCTCGTGCGTGTTTCTTGATACAACGGGACCCTACGGGGGCAACCGAACCGTCCCGGAGTGAGGTCAGTCGATTGGTCGGCCACCCCTTGAATCCTTTGACTTTTGTCCACCATTTTATGCACTTTTCCACAGGCCGGCGTACACCCAGAAAAGTCCGAAAACGCGGCACTTTCGCCGCGGCGCAGCGACCGAAGTCGGACCCGCAAAGCGGCTGAAAAGAGCTTGCCGCCGGGCTTTCTGCCGAGTCGGCGAGCGCCTTTCCACAGAGATGCTCACAGGTGTGGACAGTTTGGTAACCGTTCGCAACTCGCCGGCTGCGGTTAGGTCCAGGCGTCCTGGTAGTGGGTCAATTTGAAACCGGGCCGCAAGAGCCTGACGGTCCCCTGATCGTGATCGCGTAGCCGAAACGGCTTACTGTGAATCGCCCTGCGCGATTACCCACAACTAATTGCGGTTTCAGACCGGAATCCACCGCGTTTCCTCAAGGATTCGCCTAGGCAAGCGTACATTTAGTGCCCTGCGACTCGCTAGCCTACAATAGGAGGGATTTTGGCGCAGGTAGATCGCGCGGGCGGCGCGTATGGCTGGGGCAATACGTCCGCCTGAGAACAAGGAGGCCCACCAAGCATATCGCCTAGCGAGCCCCTTTTCGTTTGGAGAGTTGGCTGAGTGACTTAAGGCGGCCGATTTAGGATCGGTTGGCGTCCGGTAGCTCGGGCGTCCGAGGGTTTGAATCCCTCACTCTCCGTCGATCGGTTTGTTCGCTCCCGTAGCTCAACTGGTAGAGTACTGTCTTCTGACGGCAGGCGTTACTGGTTCGAATCCAGTCGGGGGCACCGTAGCCCGGCTTCGCAGATCGCAACTGCGGGGCCGGGTTTCTTTTGCCCGTGTACGGGACGGCGGCTCTTGCTTGATTCGGCTATGGCCTCCTGCGTGTTGAGCGGTCGTTTCCGGGTCGGGTCCGCCCCGCCCTGCGAGCCGTGACCATTTTTTCCATAAGTGGTCAGTTGAGCCAGAAGCGCCACTCGTGGTACGGTTTCCCCCCGTGGCGAACAAGTCAACGCGGCTCCGCGCTACCGTCTCCGCTCACGACGAGCGGCGGCTTCGCGCTATCGCAGGCCCCGAGATGGGTGTCGCCGCTTCGACGCTCGCCCGCGAGTTAATTCATTGGGGCCTTGAGCACTTCGCGGAGGTCAAGAAGCGCATTGGGGAGGCCGGTGAAGCGCGTATCGCGGCATGCGACGCTGAGCACCCCGAAGCGTCGTTCGAAGATGAGTCCGAGGAATCTCGCGGCGATGACGCCAGCTAGGGCTACGCCGCTTTACTGTCGCGCATAATGTCCGGCAGGCGAGCCAGATCGTGAAGTGTCCAGATACGATTGGTGAGCCCTGCCTTGATCGCCGGCGTTGTCTTGAGCGTCTGATGCTTGCGGCAGAAATTGTAGTACATGAAATGGAGCGCGAGCGCCCGCTGTAGATTCTGAGCCTTCTTCGAAAAGCCGTTCGTTAGCCGCGTGAACCGGCGCATCGACATACGCATCTTGAGGTTCTGGCGCTCGACGTAGGCCGTCGAAATGTACTCGGGCATGGGCGCACCCCAAATCTCCTTGCGAACCACGCGCTTGACGACCATCGGACTGTACTTACGCTCCGGTGACGCGTCGTCAAGGAGGCCATAGTCCTTGACCTCGGAGCCGTGGTCGGCGCGATACCCGAAGCGCCTCTGAATCGGCTCATTGTAGAAGCTGAACCCGTCCGTCGAGATTTGCACGAACGACGAAATCCGTTGCGAGAGGTCGCGGATGAAAACGTCGGCATCGGCGGCGGTTCGTTTCCCCAGGAACCAGCAGATCACGAGCTCCGTGTCGGCGTCGATCGCGGTCCAGGTCCAGAGGTCGCCAATATCCTGGCCGCGCTCCTCAAACCGAACGCGACGTTCTTTCTTTTGGCAAAAGGACCAAATCTCGTCGCATTGGACCCGAACGCAGGTGAGGTTGCGAATCGTCTCGTCCTGGTAGAGATCGCGGGCGTCGCCGACATCCTCCAGGAGCCGAATAGCGGTTCCCTTGGCGACGCCGGTCATACGGCAGGTCCCTCGGATGGAGTTCCCTTCGACCAAGGCGTTGAGGACTTGGACCCGTAGTTCGAGCGGCAGGCGGTTCATAGGCAGATTATACTTGACCGCTCAAGCATAAGTCAAGGGACAGGGTTAGCTTAGATTTACTCAGTTTACTGGGACAATAAGTCGGACAAAAAAGAGGCATAAATCTAGAAACTCGCGTAATAGTGGGCTATGCCGGTCATAAATCTTCGCGATTTCCACTTGGATTTACGCGACGTTCCGCACCGCTTTTGGCGCCTTTTGGGGGAAGCACAGTCTAAATGCCAGCACCTTGACCAGGCTCCCCTGCTTCCCGCCTTCTCCAAGGAGATGCATCTAGTGGCCCTGGTGAGAGGAGTCATGGGGACGACCGCCATTGAGGGGAACACGCTCTCCACGGATGAGGTTCGCGCCATCGTTGAGCGGCGGTCCAAGCTCCCTCCGTCAATGCAATATCAGGAGCAAGAGGTGGCAAACGTGGTTGCCACGCTCAACGCTGAGATAGGCGAACCGCGCGAGGTGGGCGATCTGCGTGAGGACCGCCTTTGTAAGTGGAACGCCAGTATTCTCAAAGATTTAGAACTCGATACCGATATAGTGCCCGGCGCTTATCGGCAGCTTTCAGTCGGCGTGGGTCGCTATCGGTGCCCCCCGCCCAACGAAATTCCGGAGTTAATGCAGAGCTTTCTGAGCTGGTATCGGGAAACGTTTCAGGAAACGCCGGAAGGGTTCAATCCGATAGAAGTGGCTATATTGAAGGCGCTCGCTGCGCATCTATATTTCGTCTTAATTCACCCTTTCGGCGACGGAAATGGCCGCACCGCGAGGCTGATAGAATGGTTCACGCTAGATTGCGCCGGCGTGCCTACGTCAGCTACGCATCTTCTGAGCGACCATTACAATTTAACCCGGCAGGTGTACGTTCGAAAACTTGAAGAGGCGAGTCTCGGGGGCAATATGATGCCGTTTTTAATCTACGCCCTCGAAGGGTTCGTGGATAGACTTGCCGAGCAACTGCGCACGATCTATCACCAGTACGCTCTGCTGGTGTTTGCGGAGACGACGCGACTTGCCGACCTCGGTAAGACCGATGCCACGGTCAAACGTCGTCGCGATCTCGCGATGGCAATAGCAAACCGTCGCGAGCCTGTTCCGACCCAAGCGGTAAGTGCCTTATCCTTTGATTTGATTACCGCCTATGGCAACACGACGACTAAAACGATCACGCGTGATCTTCACGCTCTGCGCGACGCCAACCTGATAACTCTGGGCAACAATGGGTGGACGCCCCAGCTAAGCCCCTTGTACTGGGGACACCGACGCCGATTTGTGCCGCCAAGCGCCGCCTAAGGTTTCTTTTCCTGAGACCACCGCGCTTCAGCCGCTTTCTTAGCGATCTCGGACCGCTGCTCGGCGGTTAGCGCCTTCGCTCGCGCCGGGCCGCCCTTCTTTCCGCCCTTGCGCCCTAGCGCGACGGCGGCACGGTTTTTCTTCGGAGGAGGGGGCGTCTTAGGGACCTCGCCGGTCGCTTCTCCGGCGATCGCGGCGGCGAGACTATTTATGTCCGAGGGTTTGCTGATTGTGTCCCGCGGCGTGGTGTTGGAAACGGCATCTGAGATTTGAACCCTAGGCGGCATCCGAGAATTGAACCCCTAAGCGCATAAAGCAGGGCTCCCCTCCCGAAGGCCATGGTAACGACACCTAGCCGCTCGAGAGGAGCGCCCAAA